>JAAHTH010000461.1_pt1 | contig 39143 bp, 28 predicted proteins | sample 6116091 | NCBI WGS metagenome assembly JAAHTH01 (sample SAMN13939990, study PRJNA603662) | sponge metagenome | isolation source: marine sponge | host: Mycale hentscheli | place: New Zealand | collected 2006
GAGCAGGTCGATCGTTGGAAAAAAACTGGCGCTTGGTTAAAGTTGCAGGTCATCGAGTTGCTCTTCGTATTGGGAAGAACAAATAAGGATGTTGCCGAACAGCTGGATATCTCTGAACAGCAAGTCGCAAACTATAAGAGTGATTTTCAGATTCGACTGCGGGCCATCGTGCAGCGAATGGAACTCGATGAAGGTGTTTTTCCCGAATTGGCTGACTGAGCTCAGTGTTTCGCAGATTAGCTTGCTTGCAGTCCGGCCATGGTTCCAGTGCTGCTTGCAAATCTGTCTGTTTCCAGCCCGACTTGTTGCAATAGTGAGACGTAAAGATTCGGAAGCGGATAGTTTTTTCGTTGGTCAAACGCCAGGTGCTGACCGTGTCGGAATCCTCCTCCCGCTAGTAGCACTGGCATGTTGCGATTGTCGTGGTTGGAAGCATTTCCCAAATTACTCGTTAGTAGTACAGACGTCTGGTCCAAAAGGCTTGCCTCGGATTCTTCGACGCTCTGTAGATCCTTCAGGAATCCACCCCATTGATTGATCACGGCCGTTTCTAACAACGCAAGTTGGTCGAGTTTTTCTTCGTCGCGGCCGTGATGGCTCAGGGAGTGGTGGCTATCATCGACTCCTGCGATTGGTATCGACCCACTTGCTCCTGGGATATGGAGCGAGATGAAACGTGTTGAATCAGTTTGCAATGCCAATTTAATGACATCACACATCGTTTTCTGGCGACCAACCAGGTCACCTGGGTCATTGATGTCGCGGGGGGCCCGCTGCGTGACCAAGGGTTTGGGACGTTTTGCCCATTGCTCGGCTTCTGCCATCCGTTTTTCAAGGTCACGAACACTCGTGAAATAAGCGTCCAACTTGTCTCGATCACCAGAACCCAGTTCACGACTCAACGATTTTGCATCATCACTCACGATGTCCATGATGCTACGACCCTGGCGAACGCGTGCTGCTTGCTTTTCGCGTTCGCGTTTGGAATCGTCAATGAAGAGTCGACTGAACAGGCGAGACGGGCGATCCTCGGGCGGGATCATGGAGCCATTTTCGGTGTAGCAGGGGCTGGTGCTGCCGTTTGTGCTGAGAACCAAAGATCGAAATCGTGTTGCATCACCGAGATGACGTGCCATCATCTGATCAACGGAAATCGTATTCTTCGCACGTCCAGAGGATCCCATTGGCGAAGCGGTAAGAATACTTGCTTCTGCACGGTGTCCTCCAGTAACACCAGGGTGCGATGTTCCAGAAACGACCGTGATTTTGTCTCGCAGATTCTGCAGTCCTTTCAGGTAGCGGGAGGGTTGGTAATCGAAACCGCTATTGGATGGAAATAGGTTCTCACCCACCAAACCCAGGCCAAGTGTCATGGCCACAAAACGTTTTGGTCTGCTCGACGGCTCTGTCTGGGCAACAGCCGGCTGCATGGCAGATAACCATGGCAAGCTCATGGCAACTCCCGTGCCTCGAAGCATCACCCGACGCTTCAGGTAGCGACCTACAGCAGCAGGTGGGGGTGAGGATGTTCTGTTTGTGTTGGATTTCATTTCACACACACGAAAATATTAGCTGTTGGGTGGATTGGGGGACTACTTCGAAAGAAAGATATCGCTGGCAATGGTTGCATGTAAAAGTGAACGCATCCCATAGTCGGAATCGGCGGTTTGCTCCACGATCTTGTTGATTTCCCACCGGTCAGAGAATTGAATGTCTGATCCTGTCCCGTAGATCATTAATTTCTCGCAAAAATTTCGGGCAAGGGGTTTAGGATTATCAGCGATCAACCGTCGAAATTGTCCGAAGTCGCTGAATTTCTGGCCGTCTGGCAGGGTGAAGCTTGCATCGACCTCCACAGGTTTTCTTTTCTGCCTCGAAGTTGCATAGACAGTACGCCATCTACCAGCAGCATCGAAGTTTTCAAGTGCGTAACCCGGTGGGTCGATGTGGGCGTGGCAGGCGGCACAGGATGCATCGGACACATGCTTTTGAAGTTGTTCCCTGATGCTTTTTGCACCGCGGATGTCAGGTTCGACCGCGGGTACATTTTCAGGCGGGGGTGGAATCGGTTTCCCTAGAATGCGTTCGGAAACCCAGACTCCACGTAAGACGGGGGAGGTGTTGGTACCATTCGCAGTCACTTTCAGAATGGCACCCTGCGCGAGTAAGCCACCACGATTCGAACTGCGTTCCAGATCGATTCGTTGGATCTGTTCTCCCGCAACACCATCGATTCCGTAGTAGCGAGCAAGGCGACTGTTTGCGAAAGTGTGATTTGCATTGATGAGGCGTGAAACACTCGCGTCATGTTTCAGCAGGTCATGCAAAAAGTACCTCGTCTCATCCAACATTGAATTCTGAACGATGGGGTCAAAGTCACGATGCGTTTTTCGATCCGGTTCCGTAAAGCCGATGTCCACCAAATCTAACCATTGGTCGGCAAAGCGAGAAAGGAATTCCAATTCACCGTGCTCCTGCAGGATCCGCTCCGTCTGTTCGTGCAAAACAGATTTTTGGTGGAGTTTTTTCTTGCGGGCCAGTTCCATCAACTCGTCGTCAGGCATGCTGTTCGTAAGCATGTAACTGAGACGATTGGCGACTGCAAAGTCATCAAGTTTTCCAACGGGTTCGATGAAGTACAGGAATCTTGGTGAGCACAGAATGGCACGATAGCAGGCGATGAGCACTTCAAAGGGCGTTTCTCCAGCTTCCAAGCCTGTCCGGGCCAAATTTAGGAATGGTTGGATTTGTGCCGTCGTCGCAGGTCGGCGAAATGCTCGGTTCGCGAACTTCATGATCTGTTTTTCCAGATCCTTTTGGGTGGTTCTTTGACTGAGGCGAAGTTCCTGTAGATCAGCTTCAGCCTTGAGTTCGCCAAGTAGATATTGTTGAGTTACCGCTGCGGTTCCAGCTGGATAGATCCTTTGCATCACGATGGAGTGCATCGCCAAGCCGGGAACATTTTGTGGTGTACCCTCGCCTGTCCCGATTTGTCCTCCCTGAAAACGGCCACGTTTGATGGTTGCATCAGCAGGACGAATCTCAAGCATGTGGCCCTTGGGAATCCACGCTTCGAACACTCGTTCCTGTGCTGCTGACGTCGCCTCAAATGCACCGATCCACGATAGGAGCGGTGCACCGGACGTGCAGCGCCCGCTTCGTACGGAGCACCAGACGCCATGGGTTTCCGGTTCGTTCAAGGAAGATGCCGTAATTCTAAAACGATACCAACCACTTTCATTGACTGTGGTTGACGGAAGTCGACCATGGAACGTCACCCCGCTGGACCATACCACTGCTTTGCCATCCAACATTTCAGGCTCGCGGCAGCGACGTCTTGGATTGACTCGGCACAGTTTTTGGGCATTCAGGTTTTGAGGTTTCGGGGTAGACCGGCCGATCACCTTTGCAGTTGCATATTCCAAAGCCGTGTCGATTACTGCCAAGTGTGACTGAAGATGAAAGTGCGACATCGATTGAGCATCAGCAAGGTTGTTGAAGCCGGATGAACGTAATTCGTCTGTCAGTTGTTCTGCGAGTGGCAGGTCAATTCCGAGAAGATCGTGAAGTGTTCGCTCCAACTGTAGATTGGTCAGACGTCGAGAGCGGACCCGTCCAAATTTAGAGAAGGTTTCCTTTTGGAAATCGGTGATCCAGTCAGTTGCGACTTGTGCGAAATGTTGTGCTGCTGCGCGGTCTGGCTGATCGGCGTCGGCAGGAGGCATTTCCTGATTGGTGATTCGGTCGAGCACTCGCGACCACTTTGCCAACGATGCCGAACTGTCCAGGTCCTGCCTTAGCGATTTCAAGTCAAAACCGCCTTCCCCATCAGGTCCATCATGGCAATCGATGCAGTGGCTCTCAAGAAAATTCCTTGCATCCTCGGGCAATGGTGACGCAGCTATCGCGCGAAACGAAAGACAAAGAACTAGACAGATGGGTACAAGACGAAATAACATCGACCAGAGAACACTTTTTGTTCAGGCTATGTGAAATGGCGGGACCTGCTAGGCAGGCAAACTGAGCGTCGACCACTCATATGCCTCATTATAGATCAGAGGCGAGATTTGGGAATCGTTGAATCCCAGTTCCTATGTGTGCGCATTCTCGTGATTTACGGTGAATTTTGCTAATTCCGACCCGAGTTTGAAAGTTTTGTGCCTTTGTAGTGTGCGTGAAAAATGCCATGTTCCAGACGACTGGCCCAGATGGTTAGTTGTGTTACCACTCAGACGCCTTGAATACGGATGACAACCATGGGGCCTGTCGATGGTGGGGCTTGATTGGGTAGCTGAATCAGCACCAGTTAAATTAAGTGAAGATGGAGTATGGCGGATTGTTGTTTCGCATCGTGCCACAGGTGTCTGTCATCCAAGTGGTTGAAATCAATCGCGTCTGTTTTACCGTTCTAACACTTCTGGATTTCAAACTTCATCATGATTGAATTGATCATTCCGGCAACGAATGGACGAATTGGCTGGAAGCATGTTGCGGCTTCTCTTGGTCAAGCTTTGCAGCTTGACGAAGTATCCATTGAGGAAATGTTGCCGAGGGGGGAGATCAAGTTGGATTCACCAGCGGTTTCACTTTCATTGCTGGCGATTAACTTGGCTGCCGGGAATCGGCTGAATTTTTCTGTGACGTGTGAGGTGGGTCAGCAACCTGCGTTGCTGATACGCTGTGATCCATCGTTGTTGCGGCTTGAGAATCATGATGCTCGAGGCAGTAATGTCATGGTTCATTGCGATGAAGATTGGCTTGCGAGTGATGACGGACGACCCGTGGTCTTGTGTTTACATGGTTTGAATGGCACGCATGAAACCTTTGATGGTCTACGAGAGGAACTTCGTTCCCACGGTTACCGTACAGCCGCGATGTCCTACGAGCCGCAACGCTCGCTAGCGACGCTAGCGCGTGAGGTATCCAAAAAGATAGCCACTTGCCTGGCGTCTTCACCTCAAAAGCACGAATTAGTGCTTGTGGGACATTCAATGGGTGGTCTGATTGCCCGCGAATGGACCAATAATGCCACCTTGGAAAACGAGGCGATCACCGGTTTGATAACCATTGGAACCCCGCATCAAGGATCCGCATGGGCAACATTACCTCCACTGATGAATCTATTCGCAAAGGGCGAGTTTGGGGTGGCAGACGTGAATGACGTGATCCTGCATGCCCCTACGAGTCCGGAGTTACGGGACATTGCGCCGGGATCAGCATTCCTCGAAGAACTTAATGCACGAGACAATCGACCCACGGTTCGATACACGTCAGTGATTGGTGTTGGGAGTCCGGTAAATGCCACAACGGTAGCAAGAATTCAACGCACATTCCGCGAACTCGAAAGTGGTGATGGTTTTATTCGGTTGATTCGTCCGCGTATCAAGCCACTGCTTAGTGGATTTGATGAATTGGTTCACGGTCGTGGTGATGGTATTGTCGCGGCAGAAAGCGCTGCCATGGCATCAACCAGCGATTTGGTACGCGTTGACCTTTCCCATTTCGAGCTGGTTCGTCCGTTGACTTGGCTGCCTGCAAGTGAAAAGACTGGTCATCCGGTTTGGCAAATCGTGGTCGATCGAGTCACCCGTTGCCGGCCAGTCTTTGATGGAAGCAACGGGTTGGCTGATCAAGAATGATTCACTCGGAAGCATGATGCACTGATGATGCACGAGTCGCTACTTGAACCACAGAACACCAGAGGTCAGTGACTATTCCCTGTTAGTAGGTTGCATGGGATCGACCCCCAGCGTTCCTATCAGTGCTTCCTGATAGTCTGGTGATTGGGTTTTTGACAGTTGATCCTGAACATAGTTAAGTCGTTCCTCGATGTTTAAATCACGAACGATATCCTGTTCGGTAGGATCATCCAGATAGTTGCGAACCTTTCGTTCCATGGTTTTCCAGTGTTCGATGTCGCGCAACTGTTTTGCGACCAATCGGCGACGATACCATTCACTCTTCAGTAATTCTTCTCTCGAGAAAAGCCGCCGTATCTCTGGGTCGGTGATTTGTTTTCCTTCATGATTGCCGTAGGCCATGATATCGAGCACTGCTTTCAGTGGTGGGCATGCATTTTCATAGCCCCCATCCTGCATGTAGTTCATGGAAACCCGCTTTTGCGCTTCCGCGATATGGAGAATTCCATCTGCAAAGGAGGGAAGGTCCTGTAGTTCTGGCTTGAGAATATCTTCCGTAAATACCTTGGACGGGTTGTCGAAAACACGACCAAGATACTGCCGCACAAATTTGCGTGTGATGCGGTAGCCGAGACGACTGGCGGGAATCTGTTTGCCCTCAAATTCAAAGTCCTTGATTGGCTCCAGCATTCCGGTCTTGATCAGGTTCTCGGGGTCCCTTTCCTCCGGCCCCATACGGCACCAGACTTCGGGGATCAGCAGGGAAATATCATGCCCAACCTCAAAGCGGGGACCGATGTGGCCGGCGGGTGTGCTGAAACCACCCAACTCAGTCAAAATCATCGACGTGACAATAGCATTCAGGTCGATTGAGGGCAGCAGGGCGTTGAAGGGACCTTTGGTCAGTGCGCCTTCGCTGCCGGCACCTGTGGTGCTGGGACTTTTGCCGGTCAATGAGCAGACATAATCCATCACCAATTCAGGGAGTTCCTGAAAGTGCAACGGAGAGTAGACAGCAAGTGAGCGGATTCCAGTTTTCGTATCTGGCGGATTATTTCGTCGGCCACTGAGAATGGCACCCACTGGAGCGAGCACAGGTGAGTCTGCGGGAAGGCAGCGGCTGAGTTGCATACCCCGCATTGCTACGTAAGTATCGCGGGAGTTCACCATGTCCGGCCGATCTTGCAGATATCGGGGGTTCTTGGTTCGGGATCCGTTTACAATCCTGGGTTCAGCTGTGCTTACCACAAAGCCTTCCGCTTGTTGCGCGGCTTCTTCGAGAAGCGATTCCATGGGACCACTGAATTTGTCAAATTCAACGGCATCATCGACGATGTCCCTCGCTTTCTGAGTGGAAAGCGGTTCGAAGTTGCTAATGAAATTGCCTGGTTGGGACAGGTCCAGTTCTGTCTGCTTGTCCAGTCCGCGGTGGACAGCATCATCGGGACGTTGGAATAAGCGATATTCACAATTCTCGACAAATTTGTAGCTGAATGCTGGTGCTACGGCGGGACCAAGCTCGGCTACGTTGTCGGCCGGCACGACGACGCTACAGCTGATATCGTCTTCCCGTTGAACTTTGGCAGCTGCGATGAAGTCCTGCCGCAGCTTGAATGTTCGCCAACTGCGATCGTCGAGGCCAACTCGCAAATACGTGCCAACCAGTGCTCGATCACCGATTTTCAGTTCGTGGCCCGGTGATCCATTGACAATGTCTACGCCGAAGTACTGTTTCCAGTCCTTTTCCATCCCCGGTTGCACAAATCTTTTGATGATCAGTGCGAGGGCATAGACGTGTTCTGGAATGGTTTCCAGCCATGCAGTGTATTCACTGCTGTAATTTGGCTGCGGCGTCAGCAATTGAATCATGCTGCCCAGACTACGTGTTGAGTCAAGAACTCCACGGCTTGGCCGTTCGGTGTAATCCGGTTTGTCGGGCATGTCATCCCGCCAGCGGTCCTCGTAAGAACGACTGAAAATCTCATCCAGCTTTTCAAAGTCACGATCGATATCCGCGACAAAAATTGGACCGTAGAGCATATAGTCGCGAAGACTCTTGCTGATTTCGCTCTTGCCACCGCCGCTGACCGTGCATGGTTTGTGGCAGAAGATTCCTTCGGCCGCAGTACCAATCAAACGCCATGATGGAGCTGCTGGATGCTTTTCAAGACGAATCTTGTATCCACTGGGAGCGATGTAAATGTTCTTGGGTGTTAAAGGAATGCGTTGTTCCTCACCGTTCAGGGTCCACCGAACGCAGCGTTCTTCCAACGTGGCGTAGGCATCCTCTGGTATGTAGATCACGCTGGGGTCTTTGCGATCAACCCCGTAGCCTTCGGGATGAACATCAATGAATGATTCATACTCCCTCGCGATGGTTTTGAATGCTCTTCCGTTGTAGCGTCTGCTGTTGACCAGGAAGTCACTGCCCAATGAATACGACGCAAAAGCCAACGCGCCACCCGCGTGCTCTTCTTCCGTGTTGCCCATCAGATTCGCTGCAAAACTGATTTGTGTTTTGACTTCCTTTTTGCAATAGCCGTAGTAGTTGTCGGCAATCAGAGTGACCATTACACCGGAAGCATCACGGCAAGACAGTTTGAAAGCACTGCCATCGTTGTAGCACTCTGACTCGTCTTTCCAGCACATCGAGTCCGTACGTTGACGCTCTGTTGCGTCATCCCAGTGTGGTAGACCAAGATCTTTTTTACGCAAGTGCACGAGATGTGGGGCGAGAATAACGCAACCCGTGTGTCCACTCCACGATTTTACATCCAGTGCAGCGTCGTTGGCTGCAGTTAGCGGATCACCCGCATTTCCGAAAATTGACTCCACAAAATCCAAATTACTGACAAGACTTCCTGGTGCGAAGAAGCGTGTTTCCATGAACTGTGCTTCGCAGTAGCCTGGCACTTCGGGGCATACCGCAGGCCGGAGCAACAGCGAAACCCATGACTCTGCAGGACTCGAAGACTCCGATGTATAAGGCAATAGCATCATTTCCTTCGGAGGCCGCATCGCCGCATGGAACAGTTTTACGAATGCATTCCGTGGTACTGCTCGCTTGTCCCGCGGAATCGAAAGCCCATCCTCTGTAATGTGAAAGGTGCCTGCAGTCGTGCGTCGATCGGCGCGTGGGTTATTCAGGACGCCATTCAAACAGCGGTATGAGTTGACCAGGTCGTTCTGGAACGAATGTCCATTCACAGGCAGGCTCAGTTCCCTTGCCATGCCGTGCCGATCGAGGGTCAATGAGCGGCTGGGCAGTCGAAGGGGGCTGTCCATGGTGCAGCCCCGGAAGTACTCCTGCAAAAAAGTTTCGATTCGCGAGTCGATGGGTGCACGATGTTCAGATAGCAGGCGATTCTTTTCTCGAAGGCTGTTGAGAATGCCCGTTGAGAAACTTGCCATCGAGTCCGAATTGTTGGCTTCGTCTGGGGTCGAGAGACCCGCAGATGCCATCTGGAAAGCGATGTAATTACGGAGTCGATCACGCTCTTGAGGACTTCTTGCCAGTTTTCGGTCCCACCCGGTTGCGCGTTGTAACTGGGCTGCTTCGGTGATCATGGTCGACACGTGGGTAGGCTCCTCGATGGATGGTTGCCAGGTTCATTTATGCCCCACAAGATAACAAATTGTCGCGATTTGCGATTCAGTGCTGTAAGGTCGTGCAGGAGTCGGAAGCCGCAAGGTCCTGCTGTTGAGCGTTCAAACCATTGGAACGTTGGAGTAAACCGCATTGCGCAGCTATCATATGGTTCTCAATTTCGCTGTTTATTGGTAGGTCGACCCGTAAATTGCTGAACTTGCAGACAATGACATAAGAGTCCGTTGTCGACAGAGGTGTGTGATCGGGTGGTGAGATTTACCCAACCTTTCGTCAGCACCGTTGGTTTTGTTGTCCCGAATTTCCTTCCTTTCTGAGTGAAACTCACATGATTCGTCTTTGCGTGCCCTTTTTGGTGTCTTTGTTCGCAGCCGTGGCTCTCGCTGATGAGCGTTGGCTGGAGTTTCCGGGCGGCGAGGGACCGGGGGCCGGAAAACATATTGTGCTTGTATCAGGCGATCATGAGTATCGAAGTGAAGAAGCTTTCCCTCAGCTTGGAAAAATCCTCTCCAAGCATCACGGTTTTAAGTGCACTGTGCTGTTTGCGATCGATCCTGAAACTGGTGAGATCAACCCTGAGAACGTGAGCAATATTCCAGGTTTGGAAGCACTGGCCGATGCTGACTTGGTGATTTTCGGGCTCAGGTTCCGAAATCTTGAGGATGACCAAATGAAGCGGATTGTTGACTATGCCGAGGCTGGACGCCCCATGATGGCTTTACGCACATCAACACATTCTTTCAATATTCCCGGTAATCGTAAGTTCGCGAAATATAGTTGGAACTACGGTAACCCAGAGTACAAAGGTGGTTTTGGAAAACAGATTTTTGGTGAAACATGGGTATCGCATCATGGTAAGCACGGTCGACAATCGACGCGGGGCATTGTTGCTGACAAGACGCATCCGATTTCGATCGGGATCAAGGACGGTGATGTTTGGGGACCAACAGATGTTTACGGTATTCGCTTACCACTCAGTGGTGATGCACAAACAATCATTCAAGGGCAAGTGCTCGTTGGAATGAGCCCTGACGATAAGCCTCTCGAAGGTAAGAAAAACGATCCCATGATGCCTATCGGTTGGACCAGGTCCTACAAAAATGGGCGTACCTTCACAACAACGATGGGGTCCGCAGATGATCTTCCTAGTGAAGGGGTTCGACGAATGTTGGTTAATGCCGCGTACTGGTGTATTGGGATGGAGAGCGAAATAAAGCCAGATTTGAATGTCGATCTGGTCGGTAAGTACGTTCCTACCAAGTTCGGTTTTGGAAAATACATCAAAGGAAAAAAACCCGCTGACTATGACATGAAGTAATCACCTTTGTGTTCTGTCCCGTTAACCCACTGAAGCTGATGGATGATTTGCAGAGAGCTTTCTCAGCGCTGGTGTCGAATGATTTGACTGTCGTTGATCAGCAGCGGGTGACGGGTGGGTGTATCAGTAAAGGTTGTCGCGTTGTGACTGAGGATGCTCAAGGACGCCAGCAGATCTGGTTTGCCAAAACGAACCATCAATCTTTTCTGGAGAATTTTCAGGCCGAGTCTGATGGGCTGACGCGTTTGGCAGCGGTGCCTGCCATCGCAATACCTCGCCCCAAGACTGTGGGCGTCTCATGTGATCAAGCTTGGTTAATCATGGACTGGGTCGATCAAAAACCCTCAGGACCAGACTTTTTCAGTGTTTTTGGAGCCGGCTTGGCGGAAATGCATCGCTGCACCTCAGGGACTCGCATTGGTCTGGATCGTGATAATTTTTTAGGGGCAGCGAAGCAGGTCAATGGTTCCGGAGATCGATGGATTGATTTTGTGGCTGAGAACCGGCTTGGTTTTCAGCTTCGATGGGGACTCGATCAGGAATTGATTGACGAGTCACTGCGTCGAGATTGCGAGAGAGTCATTGCTGGCTTGGATCAATGGCTCGATGGACGCTCGGACAAGACTTCACTGTTGCACGGTGACTTGTGGAGTGGAAACTATCTCTGTGATGTCGAAGGCCGGCCCGTGCTGATTGATCCAGCAGTTTATTACGGATGCCGGGAGGCGGAATTCGGCATGCTGCTGCTATTTGGGGCGTGCCCCAGCTCGTTTTATGACAGTTATCAGCAAGTCTTTCCGATGAACTCCGGTTGGCAACGTCGCGTCAATGTTTATGTTCTGTACCACTTGCTGAACCATCTGAATCTGTTTGGTAGTGGTTATCATGGGCAGTGCCAGCAGATGGCTGAACAGATTCTTCGCTTCTGAATCGAAGGTTGCGTCTGAACTTGCACGCAGCCACAGAGGTCTTCACTACCGCTACTTTTGCAAATCGAATTCACCCCAAAGCCAGATCAGAATCATGCTTGCTGCACGTGTCATTCCCTGTCTTGATGTTCATGATGGCCGGGTTGTCAAAGGTACAAATTTTGTCAATTTGAGAGATGCCGGTGACCCTGTTCAAGTCGCACGTAGATACGAAGATGAGGGTGCCGATGAGTTGGTCTTTCTGGATATCACTGCGAGTCATGAAAAACGTGATATTATTCTTGATGTTGTGCGACGCACGGCCGAACAGGTTTTCATGCCACTGACAGTTGGTGGCGGGGTTCGCACCATTGATGATGTGCGTTCGCTGTTGTCTGCGGGATGCGACAAAGTTTCGATCAATTCTGCTGCATGTAAAGATCCCGAGTTTGTTCGCAGAGCGGCGGACCGATTCGGAAGTCAATGCATTGTGGTCAATATTGACCCCAAGCGAGTTGTCAAAGGTAGTGATGAAGTATGGGAGGTCCACATCAATGGTGGGCGGAAACCTACTGGGCTGATGGCAGTGGATTGGGCTCGCGAAGTCGAGGCTCTTGGTGCAGGTGAAATCGTGCTGACCAGTATGGACGCTGACGGGACCTGCGATGGCTATGATCTGCCGGTTACAGCCGCTGTCAGCGAGGCTGTTTCCATTCCAGTGGTGGCGAGTGGTGGGGCAGGTAGTCCTGCCCATCTCGTCGACGCGATTCAAAAAGGAAAGGCTGACGCAGCTTTGGCAGCTAGTATCTTCCACTTTGGGCAGTTCACAATCTCAGAAACAAAACAGATCATGCGGGATGCGGGAATTCCTGTGCGTCTGGAATCTGGTCATGACTCATAAGTTGCCTGTCATTACTGCAGCTTGAAAGTCAGTTGTCAACGCAGACTACTTGCCTTGGTGATTTTGATGTCATCGATCTCAATACCGTTATCTCCACCCCTTTGCATCCACAACAGTTTGTGCTTCTCAGCGTTGAAGCAGGCGTGCTGTAAGGTTTTGGTCCACATTTTGCCACCGACTGAAATCGTCACCTTTCGATTTCGGAAGGTCACTTTCACGTTGTGCCACTGATTGGGTTTGATTTCGATCAGCTCTTTTGGCAGCTTTTGGCTGAGGCGATAGGCACCACTGACCTTGTCTGCCGCGCGATCTTTATTCAGGCGTTGGGGGTGATTGGGATCCAGTGAGTGGTGGTCGATTTGAAGTTGAACGCCTGTGGGCAGCAGTTTGACACGCAGCAGATGATCGACACCACCAAAACCATCATCGCCATCAATGAAAAACCAGATCAAGCTGCCTGGCTGCAAGAACCGGAAGCGAAAAGAGATTTCCGGGTCTTTGGTCTCAACCTTAAGAGGTGCAAGGTCCAGATGAACCATAGGTGGATATTTGCCACCAGTCTTCCCACGGGTCCAAAGGACTCCTTCTCGAATCCGGGTATTGCTGTTTGGAATTTTTGTTCGGAAGCGGCTTGGATCGAAGTTGTCAAAATCCTCTTTGAATTCAAATGGAGCTTGAGCTGTCGCGTTTTTCGAAGAATGGATTGTCAGCAGTTGGACGAGTATTCCAACCCATAGGATCATTTTGTTTGTGCTGGTGAGTTTTTTCATGGTGATCTCTGAGATGGTCAGCCAAAAAATTTGGTCGCAGCTTAACTTTTTTCAGCCAGTGTTTTGGTGAAACCAGAGCTTTCAGTTCAGCCGGATTTTGGCGTTGTGCCGCTAGATGCCGTAAAGTCAGCTAGTCTTACCTTGGCGGTTATCAGGTTGGCGACAAATGAAAAAGGCTCGAGCCATCGGTTCCTGGCTTGTACCCGCTTGACCATTATCTATCACCTCATAAAACAGTGCCTGCAAGGATGTAGAAGTAGCTTATCAGGGAAAAGCACTGATTGAGCGGAGTCGCACCAAGAACTGGAAGCAGGGAGGTTTCAGTTGTATTTCGTGGTGTTTGCTGCCCGGTTTTAGCTAATCTTTCCTTTCAACCCCAGATTACGAACGTGTCCGACGTCGTCCCAATTCGAACTGCTCTGATTAGCGTCAGCGACAAAATGGGCCTTGCCGATCTGGCGGCTGGTTTGCAGCGAGCAGGAGTCCGCATCTACAGTACGGGCGGAACTCGTAAACACCTGGAACAGTCTGGCATTGATGTGCTGGACGTGGCTGAGTACACCGGATTTCCGGAAATGCTCGATGGCAGGGTAAAAACGCTTCATCCCAAAATTTTCGGCGGTATTCTGGCGATTCGAGATCGTGATGATCACATGGATGCAATCAGCGATCATGACATTGAGCCGTTTGATCTCGTGGTAGTGAACCTGTACCCGTTTGCTGCAACCGCCTCACGAGCTGGTTCGACTCGCGCTGAGTGTGTGGAACAAATTGATATCGGGGGCCCAAGTCTCGTCCGAGCCGCCGCCAAGAATCATAATGACGTTGCTGTGGCTACCAGTCCGGAGCAATACGGAGAATAACTGGAGCAATTGGATTCCGCTGGTGGGTCCAGTTTTGCCCTGCGTGAAAAACTTGCGGCTGATGCTTTTGATCACACAGCCGGTTACGATCGTGCGATTGCTGATTTCATGCGTGGTGAAAATATTGGTGGTGAATTTCCAGCCAGTTTGCACATTTCGTTGAAACGCAAGACGCAGCTGCGCTATGGTGAGAATCCACATCAACGCGCTGCCGTGTACAGCGATCCAAACGGCAGGTCAGCCAATGTCGTTTCCGCCCGGCAGATTAGCGGTAAGGACTTGTCCTACAACAATCTGTTGGATCTGGATTCCGCGTTGGAGATTGTTCGTGGTTTCGGCGGTCCCGCCGTTTCTGTAATGAAGCATAACAACCCGTGTGGAGCTGCTACTGACGAGAAGCTTGTGGAGGCCTGCCGGAAAGCTCTTGCCGGTGATCCACTGAGTGCTTTTGGTTCGGTTCTTGGGTTCAACCGAACCGTGGACACGGCAACCGCGGAATTACTTTGCGAGCCTGGTTTGTTCATTGAGGCGATTGTTGCACCGGACTTCGAAGCACAGGCTGTGGGTTTGCTGACTACACGGCCTCGTTGGCGAGAAAATGTTCGGCTGATGCAGGCTGGAAGATTAGACGAGCCAGCACCGCAGATTCAAAGGCGATTCATCAGCGGTGGGATGTTGGTGCAGGATGCTGACCGGATGACAAGCTCATCGCTACAATGGAAAACGGTCACAGAAGAACAGATTGAAGATGATCTCTGGGATGATGTTTCTTTTGCATGGGAAATGGTCCGACACGTCAAGAGTAATGCCATTGTGCTGGGGAAAGACACGTCTCTGATTGGTGTGGGAGCTGGCCAAATGAGCCGCGTCGACAGCGTTGAAATCGCTATCGAAAAAGCAGGAGAACGGGCGCCCGGATCAGTGCTCGCTTCAGATGCATTCTTCCCCTTCCCGGATTCCATTGAGGCGGCCGCAGATGCTGGAATCGTCGCCATCATTCAACCAGGTGGGTCAAGACGAGATGAGGAAGTAATTGACGCCTGTAACCAACATGACATGCCAATGGTGTTCACCGGAAGACGACACTTTAAGCACTAATGACGATTCTCGATCAGATTATCGTAGAAACTCGCAAGACGATTGAGACGGATCGCGGGCGGCAGCCTGGGGATGAACTCGAGTCGCTGGTTCGCGATTTGCCTCCATGCCGCGACTTTCATGCGGCTCTGGACGCGGGGTCAGCCGTTCAGTTGATCGCTGAAGTCAAACGCGCAAGTCCCTCCGCAGGATTGATTCGTGAGGACTTTGACCCGGTTCAAATTGCGCGTAGTTATGCCGAATCTGGCGCCGCATGTATTAGCGTGTTGACCGATGCACCCTTCTTCAAGGGATCGCTCGATTATCTCGTCGAGATCCGTAAGGCTGTCGAAGTGCCACTTCTTCGCAAAGATTTTATTATCGATCGATACCAATTGCTGCAGGCACGTGCTGCTGGAGCAGACTGTGTTTTACTGATTGCTGAATGTTTGTCGCCCGAACAGCTTCTCAGCTTGCATGATCAGACCGTTGAGCTTGGAATGCAGACGTTGATTGAGTTGTTTGATCCAGCGAATCTGCCAGCTGTGCTCGCAACGGGCACAAGGCTTGTTGGGGTTAATAATCGGAACCTGCATACGTTTGAAACATCTCTCGATCACACTCTGACACTTCGCCCCAAAATTCCTCAGGACCGACTTTTAGTAGGTGAAAGTGGAATTCGCACTCATCAAGATGTTCAAGCCTTGGGTGCAGGCGGCGTGAAGGGGATTCTTGTGGGTGAGTCACTGATGAGACAGCCTGACATTGGTCTTGCGACTCGGCAGTTGTTGGGCACTGCCGAGTAGGTGAGCTGCCCAGTAGGTCAGGTGTCTTTTGTCTGGGAGACGGCGCGATGCTGGACGCCATTGCTTTGCAGTAGTACCCTCGAGTTGGCGGCCGTGCCCAGCCGTTTGCAACAGTGGGCAGGATCGGAAACTCGCTTAGGCTTCTGGCGGTGTGGGAGGCGGTTCGAATGCGAACTCCTGCCACTTCACTGCTTTATCCATTGGTTCGATTCGCATCACCAGATTGCCGTCTTGATAGAGTCTCACCGTTCCGGTTGATTGGCTGACAACAACAGAAATCGCTTTGGTTTTTCGCGTGATCGCTGCGGCTGCCCAGTGTCGTGCACCCAAGCCTTTCGTCATGGTCAGGTCTTCATGTGAGACCTCCAGCATTTGCCGGCTGCGTTCGATGATTCCGTCACTTCCAATCAGGAAAGCACCGTCGAGCTGTGCGATTTCTTTGGCATCTTCCTGAACACGGGCATCCAGCAGGTTCCGGTGTTTCTTGTTGTACCCACGAAAGGGATCGACACCACTGTCGTTGGAATGTTCCAGAACTTTGCGGGTGTCACCGACTACGAATAAGGTGCCTACCGCTTTGCCCTCTCGGCCCTCTCGTCCAATCTGGGCCGCCAAGTCAACGACCACTTTGATTGTCTGCAGTGGCACGCGGCTTTCAAGCATCTGTAGATCACGGCTGGTCAGTCGCCGCATGCGCTCATCGAGCTGCAAGTGACTGATGGAATCGAGTCGATTCTGCTGGAAACCGCGATATACCGCTACCACTTCCCCGTTGGTGCGGATCAATTCGTCAGCAGCAGCTTCCAGCAATGCATGCTGGAGGCGTTCAAGAAGTGGAGCTTTTTCCTTGTTGAGAGCTACCGTTTTCAGACCTGCTTCCGAGGCACCTTCAAGATCTTCCTGTGAATCCAAAGCGACAATGACTGGCTTGCTTATCTCACTGGTAAGCTCAACGATTCGCTTCCAGTCAGTTGATCCATCGAGAAGAATGAGCAACGCATCCGCGTTCCTTGCCTGAAGCAAAGCTATGGCTGAGGAAACCATGGCGGAGTTGTGTTTGGTCAGTCGTTGCGTTGCCATCGACAGCCGAGCCCTAGGAAGAAATGGGACAGGATGTCAATATTTTAATCGATGGTGCGTGTCGCGGACAGGCAAACAACTCAAAAGATGATCAACGGCGAGATTGACTGCCCGATTTTGCCACTGCGCTCGATTGCCATGCCCTGTCACCCCCGTAAACACGCTCGTAGTACATCGCGAGCGATCGCAGTGCATGCCCCTTGGGACCTATTTTCCAGTCATGCCCGCGTTCGGTGTAGATGGTATTGGCCAAGAAACGCACTGCATTAACCAGTTGAGGTTCCTGAAGCTTGGCGTCGGGGGTGATTGTCAGTAACCACTCCAGCATGTGACCCGTAGTCTGGATCTTGCGATCCATATCGCCGTTGTCCTCACGACCCTCAAACCAGTCTGTGCTCATCGAGCCATCACGATTCTGCAGGCGATAGGCATATTTCTCGAAATCATTCATGAAGATTTCAGCTCGTTTCCATTGACCGGTGATTGGCTTGCCGGCAGCACGTCGCTTCCGCAGAGCATGGGCAAAACCCATCAGACGGTGGGTTCCGCCACAAGCTGCCCCCACAATGGACTGTGAAAGCTCTTCTCTGATCAAACGCTCGAAGCTCCACGTTTCACCATCGGCGTTCAACCAGATGGTATCAGTGTCGAGATAGTGAGATAGACCAATCAGTGAGAACGTCAGCTCTTCTCCGGAACGGCAAGCCAGCATCTCGGACTCAACCATCTCGCGAAGTGAGAACTTCTGGTCTGAGGCATAAACCGGGTAATCCAATGGCACATCGCAAAGTGACATTACCGCCAAAAACTGAGCTTGGTGACCCTGCAGTCCTACGCCGCTGCGGGCGGCGATCGCATCGTTCTCAGTTGTCAGCAGTCGCTGCCCTCGGCATGCGTTGTTCCCAGCAATCCAGGCGATTGCACTGTATTTTCGATTATTAACACGAATCTTTGTATCCGCACCAAATACCATGATCGAGTGCAACATACCCCAGTTGCTTCGCTCGTTGGCCGCTTCTGGCCTGGCGTAGTGATACAGCAATCCCTGTTTGATCGTATTACGCATACGAGAAACAGAACGCGTCAGCTTGATTGGTTCAGCAGGACGACCTGTATAGTCAAGTTTCGTAGCACGTGGGTTATCGCTGCTCACGAACTGTGATGTCGGCTTCTTCTTCGCTTCTTCCTCTGCCTTCAGTGACGCTGTCTCGCTGTCTGCCAAGCCGGACTTATCTGTAACAGTCCCGTCTGCCTGCAACCGCAGTTTGCGGACCTTTACGATGTCGTCTTCTTTGGAAGTCGTATCGCCGGTCGCCTTGGACGCTTCTATCTCCGTTCCTGATGCCCCTGCGATGCTCTCCTGTTCGAGCTTGCTATCGGTAACATCGTCGACCTTCGTTTCAGCCGCTTGATTCTGGTCAGTAGCAGGTGAGCTGGCGTTGCTTGTTGCAATTTTGTTACCAGACACCATTGCATCATTCGATTGCGAATCATCCACCGGTTGGTCCGCTGTTTCCGCTGATGCACTGCTTTCACCGGGGGAGACGATATTTTTCGAGGGAGAGCCATTCGACTGTTCCGGGCGAATTGCAGCACTGTTTTCTGCTGGCGCTTCGTCGTCTCCGACGATCACCGGGCCGCCTTTGAGTGTTGCAGTCGACTTCTCACCGATCTGTGACTCGCTATTGCTGGAGTCGCTGGCCTTAAGTTCCAGCTTGGACTTCTTGGCGGTCGCGGATTGCTGAGACGTCTCACTCACATCAGCCGGGCTGATCGTTCCTGCATTCTCCGTTTCTACTTTCGCGGAAGCGGTGCTCGGCAGCGTGGGTGTTGTTGCTTCGACTCCCCCAAATTGAGCACTGTTCTCAGTTGCAGCGGAAGGCTTGTTCGTGACACCCTGCAATTTGGTTTGCGGCGTCAGTGGCTTAGCATCCAGATCTTCATTCGAAACCGCTTCTTCATTCGAAACCAATGGTGCGTCGGTCTGCTTTGGATTGATCTTCAGGTCAGCGTAGTTGGGTACCTGAGTCTTGACGCGACCACGAGTCACCCAGCCGCTTCCGCTCTCGGGAACGACCAATGACATCGATGGTGGGTCCGATGTCACCGCCGGCGGTCTTGGCGGAGTCATCTTGATCGATGGCTTCGGGCTTGGTGTCGTGAGCTTCTCCAGCAACCAGGGACGTCGAGCGATCCGGAGCTTCAACGTAGAGTTCTGTTGAACATTTGTTCCCGAGGTCTCCTCAGGAATCCGTAACATTGGTGGGACGGTCGGCTCAACAGCAGAGATCGTTGCATTGCTAGCTAATGTAGCCGTTGAAGCAATGAAGATCGCTAAGCAGCAGCGACGGTAGATAGGTGAGGATCGACGTTGCTGCACAATTAGCTCCCATGTAGTAAAACCTACATGTGCTATCGGACATCAGCGGCTTGGAGTTTACATCGAAAAAACATAGAGCACGGATTGCTGGGCTTGGAACATTCAGCAATAGATTAAAGGTCGAATTCATCCAGGGAATCGATCAAACGATCGAGGCCATCTTTTGGAGAAGAAGTAAGGTCTGCCTGTCTTTTCTTCAGCTGTTCATCAATTCCAATGGTGTCACGGCCCGCCAACAAAAGTTGTTCGTCCCGCTCACGCGCGGCTGTCTCGATCGGATCTTCGCTTTTGTTTGGTGCGCCAAACAATTGTGATAAATCGATCTTGAAGCCTTCATCACCTTCGGTTTCCGCACCAGCAATTGCAGGGGCTTTGTGCTGCGGGAAAATGATAGCATTTGCGGGGCAGACACGACTGCATGCGGGACAACCTTTTCGGCAGTTGTCTGGTTGTTCGACGAGGATGTTCTCGGTGCCATCGACCCCGTAGACACCAAACAGGCAGAAGTCGACACACTCCATGCAGTTTGTGCAGCGGCTGAAGTCGATTACTGGATACCAGCGTCTTGAGGTTTGTTCCTCGACCTGGACAAGTTGCCCGCCCACAATTGGCAGTGAGGTATCGGCAGAGCTGACATCGACACCGAGGATGCGTTTGATTTCTGAGATGAAAGCTTGGGGATCATTTTCCACCTTCAGATCGATACAGTGTACTTTTCGATCAGGTCTGGGATACAAATCGGTGACACGGTCGATCGCAGGTTCAGCAGATTCGGTATTAGGATCAGCGGTTCCCGCGTTGGCTTGCTCCAGACCAACTTCCTCCAAATCATCATCGTCGGAATTCCCAAGTTCAACGATTCCAACTTGCCCTTGAATTCCATTACGATCCAGAACCCAGTGAGCGGCCCGCGAGTAGATCCACGAAACGACGATCAGGTCGCCTTCGATCTGAGACAATTTTTGGTACGAATCACTCGTCTTTGGCAGGTCGTAGAGGTGAGGAATCGTTAGTACATTCACACCTGTCAGTTTACCGATTTCGTCTGCAATCCCCTGCTCAAGTCCACGCTTCTGAGGGTTACGTGATTGGCCTCTCGAGATCACGACCGTGCAGGTCGCATCTTGGACTGCTGAAATCATGATTCGTGTTCAGGGGAGGTGGGAACTTGCAAATTTAATGCACGATATCGGATAGGGCTCAGGACCAATCAAGCGGCTTTTTCCAAGCAGCTTTTGCGTCTTCCAGATTGACTTCCATCACGACACTCTCGTTACTGGTCACGATGAGTTGTTCGCTGGTCTCAATTGTACCTAGACGACGAACAGGGACATCCGCAGATTGCAACAATTGCTGAAATTCATCGGCGTTCGCCGGAGTGGTTTCCACAAGGAATCGCGTATTCGATTCGCTGAACAACAGTTGCGTGGCATTGAGTTCGGCGGCGACCTGAGAAATGTCAATCGTCATTCCAAGGCCACCTGCCATTGCCATTTCGGCTGCGGCTACTGCAAGACCACCTTCACTCAGGTCGTGGCACGAACGGATCAATCGGCTCTGAATTGCCTCATGGATCTGCAGGAAGGTTTGTTTTGCCATCAGGGAATTCACCTGAGGTACATCGCCGCCTTTAAGTTCACGAACCAGTGACAGGTGTGAACCGCCAAGCTCATTGTTGGTTTCTCCGACAAGAAACACAACATTGTCAGCATTTTTCGCATCCATGGTGATGGATTTGGAAACATCATCGATTTGTCCCATGGCACTGATCAGCAGGCTCGGGGGAATCGAAATGGTTTCACGTTGGCCATCGGCATTGTCAAAACTGAATTCGTTATTCAGGCTATCCTTGCCACTCACAAAGGGGGTGCCCAACGTGATTGCCATGTCCTGGCAAGCGATTGCTGCTCTCACAAGTGAGCCCAGAGTTTCGGCCCGATCGGTGTATCCCCAGCAGAAGTTGTCAAGAATAGCGATCTTGGTTGGGTCGGCTCCCACTGCCACCGCATTCCTCATCGCTTCATCGATGGCGGAGGCTGCCATGTGGTAGGTATCAAAATCGCCGTAGTGTGGATTCATACCACAGGAAATTACCAGTCCACGTTTACTTTCCAGCAGCGGTCGGATCACCGCAGCGTCACCCGGGCCATCGCATTGAGGACCAACCAGCGGTTTAACAACACTGCCACCCTGTACCTCGTGGTCATATTGTCGAATGACCCATTCCTTACTGGCCACGTTCAGGCTGCCCATCACCGTCAGCAAAGCCTCGCGATTTCCTTCTGCCGAAAGTTCGGGGATTTCTAGTGGTTCCACAGGTGAAGGCGAATAAATCGCATCGCGGACCACAGGTGGCCGCCCATCATGCAAGAAGCTCATGGAGATATCACCGACAACCTGACCGTGATAGGTAAGTTGTAATCTTCCTGTTGGCGCGAAGCGTCCCAGAATTGCTGCCTCGACTCCTTCGCTTTCGCAAAGTTGTTTGAGTTCATCCCAGCTTTCAGGTGGCACTGACAGCACCATTCGTTCTTGAGCTTCGGAGATCCAAATCTCGGTATAGTTCAGACCCTCATATTTTAGAGGTGCTTTTTCAAGCCAAACTTCCGCACCAACCTCTTCACCCATCTCACCGACGGCGCTTGAAAAGCCTCCAGCACCGCAGTCGGTCACGGCATTGAACAAGCCACGATCACGGGCCTGCAGCAATACATCCAGCACCATTTTTTCGGTGATCGCATTTCCGATTTGGACCGCTCCTCCCGAAAGAGATTCGGACTCGCTTGTCAGCTCTGCTGACGAAAATGTTGCACCGTGAATTCCGTCACGACCGGTTCGGCCGCCAAGTGCCACGATCAGGTCATCGGGTTTGACTTCTTTTTCCTCCATTCCAACGGGAATCATTCCCACGTTGCCGCAGTAAACCAAGGGATTTCCAAGATAGCGACGGTCAAAGTAAACGGCACCGTTGACGGTTGGGATGCCCATTCGGTTTCCGTAATCACGGACACCTGAAACCACACCTTTCATCACGGTTCGGGGGTGCAGCACACCGGGTGGCAGCGATTCAACATCAGTTTCTGGAGGAGCGAAGCAGAATACGTCAGTATTGCAAACAGGTTTGGCCCCCATTCCTGTGCCCATCGGATCGCGAATCACTCCACCAATCCCTGTATTGGCACCGCCATAGGGCTCCAGAGCGGACGGATGATTATGCGTTTCAACTTTGAAACAGGCATGATACTGATCATCAAACGTCACTACGCCTGCGTTATCTTTGAATACACTGACGCACCAATCGTCGTCACCGAGTGAGTGTCGAATGGATTGTGTTGCAGCAAAGATTGTCTCTTTGAGCATGTTGTCATATTGTCGTTCATCCAGCGGGCTATCTTCTTCAAGGCCTGGGCCACGATAGTGGATACGTCCTGCAAGGGTCTTGTGACTGCAGTGCTCGGACCAGGTCTGTGCCACGGATTCCAGCTCAATGTCGGTTGGATCTCGACCCAATGAAACAAAGTGGGCGCGGATTGTTTGCATCTCGACCAAAGTCAGATAAAGTTGCCCTTCTCGAGAAAGGCGCTCCAGCCCTTCATCATCGAGTTCACGAATCGGGATGGTGACCAGTTCAAACTCGTAGGGTGCTCCAATATCAAGCTGGTCCATTTCCAGCGGTCCGACGATGACTTGCTCGATAGCATCATTGGACAATGCTCGACGGCAGATTGGATCGAGCGCGGAAACTGCAACATCCCCCAGCCAATACTTCCGCATGGTTCTGACAGCTTGGACATCGAAGCCTGCATCTTGTGCAGCACCAATCGTGCTGGCTGCAACAGGATCCATGACACCGGGTTTGGGCAACACATTGACAAGTGTGGTTTGTGTTCCCGGAGGCTCGTTGAGCGCGTCCTGTCCGGCGATAGCAACAACAGCCCTTTCGGTGACCGCATCACAAAGTAGGCTGTCGGCGAGACGATTCGCTTCTGAAATCGCGAAATCCCCTTGCACGAGAAAACTTCGTGCAAAGGCCACCGGCACTTCGTCACCAAGACCAAGTTCGGAAATTTCTTCAGTTGTCCTTGTGGCTTCACGGTCGATTTGATCGTCTGCCGGATAGATATCGATTTGCCAGAGAGGCATGTTCTCAGACCCTGTCAGTGATTCAATGCAAGTGCGTCTCAGGGAGACTGTTCTTTGATCTTTTTGGCTTCAGTGAGCCATTGGTACAAGGCAGCATCATCAGTATCCTGCAGCATTTGCCGCAACCGCTCCAATTCTTCTGCGACTTGTTTCAATTCGCTCCCGATGGCTGCTCGATTCTCGCTGCAGATAGCCGCCCAAATTGTTGGGTCGCCCGCTGCCACTCGAGTGATATCCCGCCATCCACTCCCTGCCATTGGCAGAGCCTCGGGTGACACGATTTTCGCAACCAGTGCGGACACCAAGTGTGGCATGTGGCTGATCGCTGCCAAGTGGGTGTCATGCTCAGAAGGGGTCATTTCGCACGTTTGTCCACCAGTGAGCTGCCAAAATTGGTGGGCTTTTTCCAGCAGTTCCGGGGAGGTCGTTTCTGTGGGCGTTATGACAACCAGTTTTTCGTCAAATAATGTGTTTATCGCATTTTCAGGCCCCGATTTCTCAGATCCAGCGATGGGATGCGCCGCAATGAATTTTCGGCTGGCCTCCGGTTCCTCACCCACGCTCGCCACGATTTGCCGTTTGGTACTACCCACGTCCGTGATCAAGCAGTGCGCTGGTGAGCTTTCAGCCGCTAAAATGGCTATTTCTGCGATTCGATCAACCGGTGAAGCGACAACCACTGCATCGCTCTGCTGGCAGGCTTCCGCGATCGTTTCAGCGGTTACATCAACGATACCGCTGGATGCCAAGAAACGACGCTTTTCTGCGTTTCGGGCCAAACCGACCAGTCGCGTCTGAGGCAGGGCACGCCGCAAGGATAGGGCAACGCTGCCACCCAACAGACCCACACCCAGGACAGTCACCTGTCGCAGCCATTCGTTTTCAGCGGTTGTGGACATGAACGAGTGGTACCGAAGACTTTGTGAGGTGAGAGGGGGCACCCGCATTGATCGGCTGCTACTTGCCCCATTCTATCCCGACCACGCCGCTCTACCCAGTCGCCGTTGGCTTTTGATTTGGCATCTTGCCGCCAAACGTGTTCTACCAACGCCTGGCGGCACGCGTATCTTCGTACCGACCTTTTTCCACTTCAGCGGTGGATCGATGCTTACATGTCGGGCAGTTGGTGACCCATCTTCGTACGTTTCGTTTCAAGGTACCGCTGATTATGCTCGTTCACCGGAGGGACAATCGGCACTTGATCGACTACCCGGAGGTCGAAGCCGCGAAGATTGAACGCCTCGGTCTTTTTGGGATTGTTGGTCAGAAGCCGGACTTCATTAAGTCCCAGATCTTTCAGGATTTGTAGCCCGATTCCGTAGTCACGCATGTCAGCTTTAAAACCCAGGGCATGATTTGCTTCGACAGTATCTAAGCCATTGTCCTGCAGACCGTAAGCCCTGATCTTTTGCGCCAAACCAATTCCACGCCCTTCCTGAGGAAGGTAAACTAACGCGCCGCGTCCTTCACCACTGATCATTTTCAACGCCATGTGTAGTTGATCACCACAGTCACAACGCAGTGAAGCCACCAAGTCGCCAGTGAAGCAACTGCTGTGCATTCGCACCAAAGGTGGTGGCCCCGTAGAGGTTAGGTCTCCAAATACAAGTGCGATCGGTTCTTGAGCTTCATACTGAACGCCGAAAACGATGATTTTGAAGTCGCCGTATTTTGTTGGCAACTGCGCTTCCGCGTCGCGACTTATTAGCTTCTCACTCACGCGGCGGTGGGCAATCAATTGCTCAATGCTGATGATTTTGAGGTTCTTTTCTGCCGCGATTTCACCAAGCCCATCACGTGTTGCGCGTCCACCCTTGGCGTCTAAAACTTCGCAAAGAGCAGCAGCAGGTGCCAAACCCGCCATTCGCGCCAAGTCGACAGCCGCCTCTGTGTGGCCGGCGCGACGAAGCACACCACCCTGTTTCGCCAATAATGGGTAGACGTGCCCCGGGCGAACAAAGTCTTCAGTAGAACATTCTGCCGATGCCAGTCGACGAATCGTTTCGCTGCGTTCTTTGGCAGTGATCCCGGTCTTTGCATCGCGGATGTCGATTGGTGTCAAAAATGCTGTTTTCAGAGGCGCATCATTTTGAACCACAACTGGAGCCAGATCGAGCCGCTTTGCGACTTCGGGGAGAATAGACACACACAACTGGCCCCGCCCGTCCAGCATGAAGTTGACGACCTCGGGACTAGCCTTCTCTGCTGCACAGATATAGTCGCCTTCGTTTTCGCGATCCTCTGCATCCACAACGATTACTACCTCACCGCGGCGTATCGCCTCGACTGCCTCAGGTACGGTGTTTAGTTCGACTGACATAGATGGAGAGTCCACTGGATTGGGATGTGACTGGCCTAGGCGACCGTCCTATTATTTGAAAGAACCGAGTATTATACGCCGAGGCTAGATTTCTCCCACCTCCCGCTTGGCCTGAAAAATTGCGTCATGCACTTGGACCCCCACTTTTCCGCTGGAATTTTCACCCGCAGTTCGCTGCTCGTGATCTTCACTTGGGCCGTTTCAGCCGGTGCTGTGGCAGCCGATGGGGGGGAATTTTCAGCGCAGGAAGGAACAGCGACACAGAACCCAGTGACACAGGATACAGCTACCAACAATCCAAGTGGCGATATCTCAGCCAAACCGCAACGACCGCCCAAGGCTGTCTCAGGGGTGGCAGAAGAATCAAACGAGGGAGCTGACAGCAGCCGTAAAACAACCTCTGCCAAACCTTTGCGAGTGGAACAGAATCAGCGATTCAGTGAACAGACAGGAAAAGCAGGGCTGTGTGATGTGTATTTCCCTGCTTCAGATCCGCCAGAGAACGGTTACCCAGTCGTGATCGTGATTCACGGAGGTGGCTGGGCGACTGGCGATAAGTGGACAATCGCGACTTATTCCAGGCTATTGGCCCAAGAAGGCATCGTGGCTGTAACGATCAACTACCGTTTGGCACCAACTCATAAATTTCCAGCACAGGTGGACGATGTACGCTCGGCGATGGTTTGGGTACACCAGAATGGTCCAAAACTCAACTTGAACTCAAAGCAGGTCGGATTATTTGGTTATTCAGCTGGAGGCCACTTGTCAGCATTGCTGGCTTCTCTGGCAGATGAAACCATGGTGGTCAGGGCGAAAGCAAGTAACTGGCCAGTCTCAGATGCAAGGTGGAAGCAGCTACCAAAAATTTGTGCTGTTTGTGCAGGAGGGCCTCCCTGTGATTTTCGATCACTTCCCATCGACAACAGCGCCATGGCGTATTTTCTGGGTGGCTCCCGAAGGGAAAAACCAGAAGCCTATGTTGCCGCCTCGCCTGCTGCACATGTGTCGGGCGATGACCCGGTCACCCAATTATTTCATGGAGAGGGTGATGCTTTGGTGCCTCTGTCAGGCACGCGAGATTTTCACAAATCGCAAATCAAGGCTGGTATCGATAGCCGCCTTGTTGTGATCTCCAAACAGGGACACATGCTGACTTTTATCAGCCCCACCACCTATCAAACGGTGGTCAGCTTTTTTCGTGAAGTGTTCCTCAAGCCTGTCGTCGTCTCGCCCAGTAAATGATTCATTGGCTCAAGAGACTGTGTTTCATTGTCAGGACGAAACTCATGTATCTGCGATTCGTAGCAAAAGTGATTCAAAGATGATTTGGATCACGAGTCGTGTCGGCATCAGGGGACGGTAGCAGGTGTGCTAGGAAGAAATTCAGGTGCTTTTGCTGGTCAGGCAGGTGCCGGTCGATTCCTGCCATGATTTCCGCTTCGTTTTGAATTCCCTTGCCTGCCAGTTTGCGGTATTTCGAAACTGTGAGAAATGTTCGGATGGTTCGCACGTCAGCCTCCAAGTGAAACTGAAAACCATAAACTCGATCGTCCAGGCTGAAGGCCTGATTGCGGCATCCGTCAGATTCGTAGAGGTGTTGCGCGCCGTTTGGAATTTCAAAAGTGTCTCGATGCCACTGGAAGACGGTTAGTTGTGACGGCAGACTTTTATCTACCATCGAGGATGGAACCGAAGTGCGGCGAATTTGGTGCCAACCCAGTTCTGCTTGTGCATTACGACGCACTGGTGCCCCCAATGCAGAGGCGAGAATTTGCGCTCCCAGACAAATGCCCAGAATACGTCGGCCGCCATTCATATAAAGCCGTACCAACTCTTGTTCGTCAGCAATCCAGTCTGGACGATTTTCCATCGTCAGTGGATACGGACCACCCAGCATGATCATCACATCGCAGTCGACGGATTTCGGAATCGGGTCTTGACGATCAACTCGTATCGTCGTGATCTCATGGCCTAGCTCCAAAATCGTTTTTTCCGCTGCAGCCAATGAGTCCGCAGCACTATGTTGAATCACAAGGATTCTCATGAAAAGCAAGCTCGATGAGGGATCTTAATTGTAGGTCTGTTGGAGCACTGTAATTGCGTCTGTTTCTTCATCGCCGTTGAGGCATCAGATGGCTACTGATTACCATCTGGTACAGCGATTTAACCATGAATGGCAAATCATAATCAAAGTGATCGTTGCAATCAGCGACGAACGAAGAGGACGCCCGTACTTGGGATATGGCGGTAGTAGCAGATCCTCTTGTCGTGTCTTTGTTTACCAGCTCGTTCTTTACCGTCATGCGTATAAGACTTTGTGGTATGTCTGCTGGATGTCTATCCCGCCAAACGGAAGGCTAAGAAACTGTGGATAAGTCCACCTGTGACCAATGCCAATGTCAAAATACTGTGAAAAGCGACCCACAGTCGCAACCGCAGCTGCAAAGCGAATAGGTAATCCAAATCGTCTCGACGTCTTATCAATGCAGCGAATCTTTCACTTGTTTTTCTCACCTCGTTTTCGAGATGAGGTTCTAGGTCCTTCAGGTCACTTAACAATTTGCGTCGTCGTCCGTCGGTCGGCATCATCATGTAGGCCAAGGAAGGACGTGAATTGAAAAAGGGGTTCAGATGTTGCGTGTAAAAACTACCGAGAACCGGCATGCTGACATGCACACTGCGGTCTTCAAGCAGCTTTCTTGCATGATCTGCAATTTCCCGGCGATGCCACTTGACTCGGTCAAAGCGGTGTTTTCCCTCGACAGCAGTTAGCTGCTTTGGCAAGGTGCGAGAAGCATACAGTCCATAGAAACCGCTGCCGGTAACAAGCAAGAAAATCATTGACAGCACTCGCTCGAAAATGCCACTCCCGATCAGATGGGGCACATGCATCCAATAGACACCGGCCGTGAAGAATCCCATGTAGATATGCACTTGGGTCCATGTGCTCATGCTTCCCAACGGCAGAATCGGTATGCGACGACGCATGCCAAACAATGCCAGCAGAAGAATGCAGCAAAGAAGTGTTCCACCGGTCAACACGGCGACGTCTGCCAATCGACCCGTTTGGATCCGAGCAATGCCAAACATTGCAAAGATCGCAATCAACGTCAGTGTGATGGCGATGCAGCGACGTTGGCGAAATGAAAAAACTGGCATGCATCTAGTTCCGTAGGTCGAGCCACTCTTCGAGTGATTTGGACTCACTTAGATCAATTCGGACAAGAGCGTCGTGAGGGCAGGCTGCAACGCATGCAGGTCCGGATGGAAGTTTGCTGCACATGTCGCATTTGGTTGCCTTTACAATTGGCAAATTCGTAGTCGCGTCCCTGTAGGCACGGCCGTGGTGATCAAATACCTCTTTCATTTGAATGTTTTGATAAGGGCAGGCGGCGGCGCATGTGCCACAGCCTACGCAAATGGCTTCATGGATCTGGACCACTCCTGCTCCGTCTCGCGTGATGGATCCCGTGGGGCACCCTATCATGCAAACAGGATCACTGCACTGCATGCATGCTTCGACAACCTGCAATCGGTCATGGGAAAAACCCTGCCGGACAAATCGGGGATTGCCATCATGTGCATTGCTACAGGCCTTGACGCAATCATCGCAGCGAGTGCAGCGATGAAGGTCGATTACCATGGCTTGGCGTCCATTGTTCAGGCGACTTTGAACAACGAAGTCCAATAATGCAGTTGGTTGGACCTGTTTGCTCCGTTTATTCTCAGGTTCCGTTTTACTCTCGGTTTCAGTGTTTTCTGCATTGATGTTTTCTACGTTGACCGTACTTTGTTTCCGCGTACTCGGTAGTCGATCTAAAGCCGTTGCTGTTCGCTGTTCTACTGGCTGTAGTAATAGTCTGGCTGCCTTTTCGGATAACTCTGTTCGACGTGCATGGGGTAAAATATCAGTTGCAAAGATCTCTACTGGTACGAATAAAGTATCGAGAAGCCCAACCGCTCGTAGTGTGTTCTGTAAACTCACCAGGGGAGTGTTGGGCGGTCGTAAAGTGTTGTAGGACAATTCCTCCAAGCCGAAGATTTGACCCTTCCCGAGATAAGCTGTGGTGCGGTGTTCAGCACCATCTTGCTGGGACAGTCTGCCAAACCCGTTGCGTACAATCACCAATTCGGTAGGAACACGACCTGCTTCACAAACTATTTGTTCCGCATCCATTTGCTGGGCAACAGGGAGGGTGCGTGTGTGGTTGTAGTCGGCGTTCCACTCCAGACGCCCAAAGGAACGCAGTTGGGTCGCTTCAGCGACTCGCTGTAAGCTCGCCTCCGGTAGGTCACGCAGCAACGGAACTTCACTCAGATGAACATTGAGCCAATGTGTGCGATAATGTTCTTCCAGACTGGTTGCAAAACGCTTGTCTCGCCTCAGGGCGTGAAGCCCCTGCCAACGGATCTCCAGCAGGGTTGCTTCGGTGGTGGCGATCACGGTGGCCGTACGTGGGGATCGGTACATAGCTGCAACTTCACCGAATAGTTCGCCTGGCCCCAGTTCCACACTCGATCGATCTCTCAGGACGGCATTGAAATCCTGCAGGAAAATCGCGGGGCGATCGTCGATCTGACGGATCGAACTGCCGGAAGATTCTGACCCGGTGGTGGTCGTCGTTACCTCCTCGGGCGAGCGTGCCTCGGTCACTCCTGAGCGACGGAGATATTGGCGAGTTGCCTGAAACCATGAGAGTTTCTTGGGGCTGGTTCGTCCCAGTTGTCTGGGCGTCAGCGAGTCGATCATCGCGTTAATGCAGCCAGCGATGACCAAAAAAGCACTGTTGCCGTAATCGCCCTCTCGAGCAATGATTTCGCCTGGCTCGCAGCGTTTGATCCGACAGTCGTTTCGTAGGATACCTTCCAGTGGGATCGAGCGGGGAAAAGATTTGGCGTCCATGCTGGCAAATGGCTCACGAGAGCGCAGCCATAGGACATCTGCATCGTCCATCAATGCATCCATCGGTTTACGCCATCTCTGAGGACGGCGCACGGTGATAGGTTTTTTCACCTCCATGATTGAATTTCGTACCCAGATTGTGCGACGAAGGTCAAGATGAACCAGAGCTTTTGATCCAGTTGACGAACTTGCTACAGAGCAGGTTTTGATGATGTTTCTGGCCTGATTTGCTCGTTTCTTCCAAGATTTTGCGATGCCGTTTGGCTCAAACGCCAGCTTCTCTTCCCTGAATCATTTGTCCCCCCTCTTGTCCATCGATGAAGAACTCAACCAAACTACGATGTCAAACCGTGTGATTCAGCGTAGTCTGTGACGTGGGGCATCGAAGATCATGGCCAGATAAAGAGCAGATCGGCTAACTTGTTCGGTAGTCAATCCACTGCACTGCATCGTTGCGGATGTCAAGGGTTGAGTTGAGTTTCACAATGGAAGAAAGTTGTTCCGCTACAATTAGTCACGTGAAGCTTTAAACAGTTTCTCTACCAAGTCAGGGATCCCATGGGCAATGATTTGAAAACAAGTGTGATTGCTGCCGAACTTGATGAGCGGCCTCGAATTGGGATTTTGACTTCGGGTGGTGATTGCCCAGGATTGAATGCGGTCATTCGTGGCGTAACTAAATCTGCCCATTGGCTTGGTTACCAAGTAATCGGGTTCAATAACGGGTTTGAAGGCTTGATCGATCCGATTCAGTGCCAACATCTGACCCCGGAGATTACTTCTGGGATTCTGGTTGAAGGTGGCACTATTCTAGGTTCGACCAACAAAGGTCGTTTTGGAGCACGCGTCGGAAAAGATGGCAGAGCAGAACTTGCGGATGGAATTTTGGATCAGGTACGTGAAACATTCAAAACATTTTCGCTTGAGGGATTGATCGTTGTGGGCGGCGATGGGTCCCTGTCTACCGCTCTGCAGTTTCATGAAGCAGGACTGCCTGTCGTTGGAGTGCCCAAAACGATTGACAATGATTTGTCATGCACGGCCTACACATTCGGTTTCAACAGTGCAGTGCTGTGTTGCGCAGAGGCGCTCGATCGGTTGCACACAACAGCGGCTAGTCATGGCAGGGTCATGGTTTTGGAGGTGATGGGGAGACACACTGGATGGATTGCCTTGCACGGTGGTATTGCGGGCGGGGGTGATGTGATCCTGATACCTGAGGTTGCTTGGACTTACGAAAATATTTTGGCGAAAATCGATGAACGAACCCAAATGGGAAAGAATTTCACCCTTGTGGTCGTTGCTGAGGGGGCCGCGTTGCCCAGTGGAGCTGTTGTTGGGCAGGACTCAGAGAACCTGCAAACGAAGTTGGGTGGCATTGGCCAGATCGTGACTGCCGAACTTGAAAATAGAATTGATCAAGACGTCCGATGTGTTGTGCTGGGGCACTTGCAGCGTGGAGGGGGGCCGACGACGTTTGATCGGGTTCTTTCAAGTCAGTACGGTGCTCATGCAGTGCGTCTGATTGTCGAAAAGAAATTCGGTCAGATGGTCTGCTATGACCCGCCAGATATTCTTGATGCCTCCATTGAGGCTGCTGTGGGTGATCTTCGTACGGTCGATCCCAATGGCTCTGCTGTCAAAACGGCACGAGCGATGGGCATTTGCTTCGGTGATACCCCAGGTTACGTGAACCCATTCGACTAGCAAGAGGGGCAATTTTCATCAGTTAACCAATCTGGTCTCGTTGCGGTTATCGCCAACGTCTCGATCGAGCTACGGGTGACCGATGATTTTTTCCATGACTTCGCGACTTCAAAAACCAAAGGCGATTTTGCCAAGCGATAAGCAGCACCATCTTGGTGGTACGCTGTTCCTAGTTTCTTTGCTTATCTTCTTTCTAAGTAGTATTTTGCTCTACGGGATCTACGCCTATTCCCGCCGGGGTGATCCCGAGTCGGCGGCTCCTTTGCCATCAATGTTTTTGATCAGTACTGCCTGTTTGTTGGTGATCAGCGTGCTTGTCCACGCCGCGACGCGAGCCATTCGCCGGGAAAGGCGTTTGACCACCAGCGTGTTACTGCTTGTGAGCGGTCTGACTGCCGTCATTTTTATGGGGCTTCAATTCAACGCGATGGGTGAAATGTTGGCCGGACCTGCTTTGGACCGAGGCACTGGCAAAGGGGTTGTGGGGATGGTGGTTGTTTTGGCGTGGCTGCACGCGGCTCATGTAGCGGGGGGAGTCGTTGCATTGACATGGGTGTCTGTCCGGTCATGGTTGGGTCGTTATGACCACGAACGCCATTGGCCAGTTGATTTCGCCGCCCAGTACTGGCATTTCCTTGATATTGTTTGGCTGTGCATGCTACTGGCATTCTGTTTGACAACCGGCGGATTTGTTCTCTGAATAGAGACAAGTTCAAGATGGAACACCGTTCCTGATGACGGTTTGATTTGCAATTCTCAGCTTGTGTTGCATTGACAGGTGCCCAACCGTGGACCAGACTTTTCAGTCCTACCAGCAGTTTGGCTTGCGGGTGTAGTTCAATGGTAGAACATCAGCTTCCCAAGCTGAATACGAGGGTTCGATTCCCTTCACCCGCTTAAAACCTAACCACGAGGCCTTGCTCTGGCTCTTTTGAGTCAGTTGTTTTTTGGATCCCAAGTACACGACTTGGTTTCTTTTCTGGATCTGCTTGTTAAGTTGGTGGCAGCAGTGCGACGCCTGAACCAGGCAGTGGTGAATAGTGGCAGGATCCTCTTTCAACGCGTACACCACTGGCGATGTCTTCAGCCAGCAGTTCGGCACCGTCCATGTCGACAAAGTCCAGTAACGGTAGCAGTTGTGCGATTGCTGAAATGCCAACCGTTGATTCGGTCATGCAGCCCACCATGACCTTCAGGCCAAGTTCACGTGCCTGTTGGATCATGCGACGCGCCGGAGTCAGCCCGCCACACTTGACTAATTTAATGTTGACCCCGTGAAACCGGTCTTTGCAGCTTTTCACATCTCTTTCGGTAATGCAGCTTTCATCCGCCATGATTGGTAAGACCGAATGCTGATAAACGCGTGCTGAACCGTCTAGGTCTTCGGCTGGAAGGGGCTGTTCGATGAATTCTACGCCGAGTTCGCGGAGTTGTCGTGCATTGACCAACGTCTCATCGACGGTCCAACCGCAATTCGCGTCAACGCGAAATGTTGCGGTTGTATGCTGTCGCAATTCGGTAATGATTTTTAGGTCATCCGCTGTTCCCAGCTTAATCTTATAAACAGGCCAATCAGGAACCTCTTGAAGTTTGTGGATCATGTTCTCAAGCGTATCGATTCCAATCGTGAAATTCGATACAGGCAGATGGTTGATGTCGAGTTCCCACAGTTGATGAACAGGGGTGCTTAATTGTTTGCCCCACAGGTCGTAGGCAGCCTGATCGATGGCACACAATCCAAATGGTTCATCGGGCAATTTGTCATGTAACCGAGCCCACAATTCGCTTGGGTTGAGGTAGGGCATCGATTCGATTTCGTCACGTACAGACTCGATGGCAGCGACAATTCGCTGGCTGGTCATGCCGTAGTAATCATTGGTGGTTGCTTCACCAAAGCCGGAGTGTATGCCATCACTTAATTCCACAATGACTGTGGGTTGTGTGGTGATTGTGGACCGGGAGATCGTGAAGGGGTGCTTCAATGGCAAATCTCGTAGATGAATCGATAGTCGAAATGCCGCACTTAATGCCACTGAATTACCTATTTTGAATCTTTTGTTTGAGCTGCAAAACGGCTTCGCTTAGTTCCGCGGGACCGTGACGAAAAACATCACAAACGGGTAGTTGAAATTCGTCTCGGACTCGATTGCGTTCATCCTCGGCAGCCTGGGCAGAGAGCAGGCGACTATTCATGGCGATACCGATGACCTGGCTTGGCATCATCAGGTTGGCGGCCGATTCATAGGCGTCTTTCAATACCTTAAGGCTGGTGAGATCTATATCTGGCATGCCGTGTACCGCCTTACGCCCTGCTTCATAGCAAAGCACCATGCCATGGGGCATCGAACCGTGCAGCAGGCCCAACGTCACAGCGGAGTAACGTGGGTGGGCCAGGCTGCCCTGGCCTTCGATGCAAAGGATATCGTGATCCTGCCCTGCCAGAATCTGTTTTTCCACAGCACCACTGATGAAGTCTGAAACTACACAATCAATGGGACAACCATCACCGGCTATCATGATTCCAGTTTGTCCAGTGGCAATGAACTTGGCCCGGTTTTGTCTTGCCGTCAGATCTCGTGTCAATTCGATGGAAACCACCATCTTGCCAACACAGCAGTCCTGGCCAATGGTGAGTATTCGCAGGCAGTCTGGACGCAGGCCAATCCGGTTCGCGACGTCGTGTTCGTTGTTGTTTCTGACGTCGATCAATTCGATTCCAGCTGTCGCCGCTGCGGCAGCAAATTCAGGATCTTGTGCCAGGAACTCATGTAGGCCTGACAGAATGTTCATACCGCGTGCAATCGCATCAATGATGATGGGACGCCAGTGTGCTGGTATTTTTCCACCTGGAGGGGCTATGCCAATCAGCAAGGTTTTTGCATCGGGAGCCGAGGCCAGATCAGCAATGACAGGTGTTTTGCCACCTGTTCCCAGTAACTCTTCTGCTGTCTGTCCGGCAGCCGTTGTGTCTAGAACGGCGATTACCTCATGCTGGCAGTAACGGAGCACACTGCAAGCAGTTTTGGCAGTCAAAGGATTGGAGTGCCCATCCGTTAAAATGACCATCTGTCTGTTGGCGTCAGTTGAAACCAGATCTGCGAAATTCAATGGACTATCCTGGCGAATGGTTTTCATCAGCCTCTTCGCCCAGCCCGACCATTTCGAGTAGGCGCAGTGCGTTGGTGGTTGGCGAAACTCCCTCACGCATCCTGTAGTCAAACGTCATTTGTTCATTTCCTGATGCATCAGGTCGGATAGTTTCGCGGAAGTGAACCGCGTGCCCTACGGATTGCAACTCGGGTTCATCAGCTAATTCAAGGTCATGCGTGCTGATTGCGCCAATCGACTGGTAGTCCATCAGGTGACGCAGGACTTGCACCACTGCAATTTGGCGTTCACGACTATTGGTTCCTTGAAGAATTTCGTCCAGCAGAAACAGGCAAACACGATCGCTGGTGCGACTCATCTCCCTGGCATGATCAACCACGCTCTTCAAGCGTTTTAGTTCAGCCATGTAGAATGAAACACCTTCAGCAACGTTGTCACTGACGCGGATACTTGTAGCTAACTCAGTTGAGGGTAAGCAGAGCTTGTCAGCGCAAACAGGAGCCCCAACGGCAGCCAACGCTACATTCAAGCCGACACTGCGCAGCATTGTGCTCTTTCCGGACATGTTGCTTCCAGTAACAAGCAGGATGGTTCCCGGTGGGCCCACTTGAACATCGTTGTAAACACGTGATCCATCAGCCAGCAGTGGATGTCCAATGGCAGTGGCTGCAATGGCGGGAGAATCCGAAGCAGACACCCATTCGGGTTGTGACCATGTTGGATACTCATCACGCATTGCAGCAACGGAGATCAGTGATTCAAGTTCACCCAAAGCTTCAAACCAGCCAGGGACTTCGCTTGCGTATTCAGCTTGCCAGTTTTCAAGTCGTTTTAGAACACGAACATCCCAAAGTATCAGACCTTGCAGTGGCAGATAGATCAGGAAGGTGCCTGCTGATTGCCTTAGGCCACCGGCTGTGGCAACCTTTTGCAACGCCCGCATCCCTGCTTGAGCTGATCGATCATTGTTCAGCATCCGGTCACTAATCCGATGCAGGAACTTCTGGGACGAATCCTGTTCGGAATTGGGAAGCCACTCCGCAGACGAAAAAATCTCTTCGTAATCACTCACGGCACGACGATTCGACATCGCGATAGCGAAGATCGCGTGTGCTGGCCCCAACATCAAAGTGGTCAAAGCCATGTTGATCGCGATCAAGCAACCCATTGCGATTAGGCTTCCGATGAAAACCTGTGCAGTCAAAAGGCCAAAACCGCTGATCACAGTAAGCAGCAGGAAAATACCCGCCAACACCAATGACACATGGGACCACACAACTAGCCAATTTCGTTTGGCGAGCCATGCGGGACCCGTTGCCCATTTGATGAAGTTTTCCGGGTCACCGCTGCTATCGGCAACCTGCTTGGCAAGAGTGTAGAAACGCAGTCGCTCCTCTCGCATGGGTGCTAATGCGTTGACAGCAATCCAACGCTGTTTAGCGTCATTTTCTTCTGCTGGACCAGCCAGCCAATTTGCGAGTGTACGAATGCCCGGCGTAGTTGCGGCCATTGAGACAAGATGAAACAGGGACGCATGGCCCAGTAAATCGAGGTCACTGGCAACATCGCGGCGGTGTCCGGGTAGTTCAACCTCCGCAAGACTTTTAGAGAGTACTTTGGTGGAGAGACGGTCCCAGTCACGCTCCAGTCGGGCCACCAGTCGACGAACAACACTACGATGTCGCCCCAGCTCTTCGAGTTTCTCTCGCACCGGTTCATTTGCTGTGACCGCTATCAGGAACAGCACCATGCCACCCCAGCCAAACCAGCCCACGTAGGGAAGTCCATCAAATCCGTAGCCAACGACCAAGAAGGCTATGGATACAAGAAACAGGATCGCTCGAATTTTGCTGAATTGTCGATCCTTGATTCGTAAAGCTTCCCGTTCATTATCAATCGACTTCAGCTGTGTTTGATAGCGTTCCAGGGCTGCGGAGGCACCCTCCATGGGCTGATCCGGTGCAGATTCATTCAAACTGTTTCAAGCTCCGTTTTTGATCCTCGAACCAAGTTGGGGCCAGCAACCACTTTGGTTGCAATGCGATCCTGCAAGTTGGGTCGAAAGATAGTCAGCAGTAACAACGGCAGGAACCAGGCAATGTAAAGACCACCACTCTCACCATGCCAAAACTGAGCCGCAATCATTAAGGCAGCTGAGCCACTTAGAATGGTTCCCAGATTCTTCTGAGCGGGCCAGATTGCAAAAAATGCACTCAGAATCACGTACGCAACAATGACCGGAAGACGCCAGAAAGGATTCCAGCCAAGAGCCCAAAGTCCTTGAAGCGTCTCGGCGTCCCGTAAGGGGCTCAGAACACCGTACATGTGCTGCAGATGGTCGGCCAAAGTCGATGAGTCATCAAACCATAGGGCCAGCATCAAGAGTGCCAGCATGCAGGCGGTTCCTAAAATGAATTTTCTGACCCCACGCTTCCAATAAAAACTGATCCAAAGCGGCAGCAGAAAAAGCGGGTAGTAAACGAGACCACCAGCGAGGCCGACGAACATGCCCGCAATCAGTGGTCGACGGTAGGTGAGGATGGCCCAAAGCAGAAATGCAGCGGGTAACGCATGATCAACACGTCCTGTCATCTGTGCCGTATATGGAAGAATCAAGTACAGCGTCGCGCATCCAACTCCCGCACGGGTGTTCCCAAAGTGTCGATTGCTGATGAGGATGATTGCGGACACGATCCCCAAGTGTGCCAAAATCGCCAGTACTTTGGCAACGACTGCGAGTTGCTTTTCGCCTGCGGTTGGCTCTGGTCGAATGTCGGCTGGGAGTCCTTCCAGCTGATTGTTTATTGGCAGTGTTGGGATCGAGGGCAGCATTCGCATCAGGGCGTACCCCGGACCCAGTTCAGGGCCTTGGGTGTATTGGGTTTGCGGGTCACTGCGAACAACGTTTGCCATCATAAACACAAACAGGGAAACCCCCAGGAACATCAAACCACCCGCCGTGAGATTGGGATCCAGCAGAGGACGGCGACTCATGATCGGATCAAGCATCATTCGCACTAGAATGAAGGCCTGAATGGTTAGTAGGTATAGAAAACCGATGCGTTGTAGTTCATCCGAGGTGAAGTCTTCGTCCACAGGTGAGTCAAGCTCAGCGGGGCCACCCTCGATGGCTTCGGGAGGAATGCCATAATTCGCTTCCACCAACTCAGTCGTTGTGCCTGACACTTCTTCTGAAACGAAAGATGGTGTCTTTTGAAGAACGGTCAGGCTATTCGCGACAGATTCACTCTGTACCGAACCACGGGGCGAAAGTGCGTACATCGGTAATGGTTGGACCAAGGTCAGGAATTTTTCAACCAGTGACTTGGTCTGGGTTCCGGACTGCAGCGCAATTTGTTGACTTCGGTTGGCCCGCTCTTCTTGTTCGAGTTGTCTTCCCTCATAAACGACTAGCAGTCCCGGCGCCAGCAGGATCAGAAGGACGAGGTCCAGATTGCGAATACTCCAGAACCGATGGAAGACGAAGTACAGTCCAATCGTCAAGAACGACGAAAGGTAGACCCAAGTCGCAGGTTGAGGACGCTCGTAATTTAGAAGAATCTCGCCCATGAGAATCAAAGCAGAGCCTGAGTCGGCAGATACTAAAGTGCTT
>JAAHTH010000465.1_pt1 | contig 39075 bp, 24 predicted proteins | sample 6116091 | NCBI WGS metagenome assembly JAAHTH01 (sample SAMN13939990, study PRJNA603662) | sponge metagenome | isolation source: marine sponge | host: Mycale hentscheli | place: New Zealand | collected 2006
TGCGTCTCTTACTCGGGGCAATGCTTCAGTAGCGAGGCCTGGGGGGGGAGAAGCGCCAATCGCGGCAAGTGCGCCCAGGCGTGCCGATTTTCTTATGATCTTATCGTTGACGGTGAAGAACGGGACCTTGGAGCTTTTCGCTACCTACTCTCTCCCGGTGATTTGTTCGCCCTGGATCAAATTCCAGAACTACTTGCAGTGGGAATCGCATGCGTGAAAATCGAGGGGCGTTATAAAGATTCGGAATACGTTGGATTAACCACCCGGGCCTACCGCGAAGCCATCGATCTTGCGATCCATCAACTACCGGTATCCATCGACGAAGACCAAAGACTGGAAATCGAGCAAATTTACTCTCGGGGTTTAGGACCACACTTTATCTCTGGAACCAATCACCAAACCGTCGTTAATGGTCGCGCACCGAGACATCGTGGTATTCATCTCGGCGAAGTCACTTCGGTTTCAAACTCCCATGTCGAAATTCGCACCCAACACCACGTAAAACGCGGCGACGGACTCGTTTTTGATGCGGCAGACTGGCGGAGCCCGGACGAACCTGAAGAAGGGGGACATGTCTACGAGGTACGACTCAGAGATGACTCCATTGTTGAATTGGAGTTTGGTCACCATGACATTGATTTCTCTAGAATTCGGGTGGGAGACCTTGTTTGGCGAACCCGTGATCCGCAACTCGTCAAAAGCCTCAAGCCGTTGACTCGCACCGAAGTTCCTGTTTTCACACGGGAAATTTCCTTTGAGGTCACGGCAAAAGTTGGCGATCCAATTTCAATCACCGCCTTCAACGAAACCGGGCGAAGCGCCCAATACGTTGGTGACAGCCCCCTTCAACCAGCCAAGAAAAGGGCTTTGGATTTGGAAATCCTCCACGAAAAACTCGGCCGACTCGGAGGCACTCCATTTCACCTCAAAGACATTAAGTTGCTAACAGAGGAAGATGTTTTTGTGCCAACCAGCGAACTCAATCTGGCTCGTCGCCAAATGGTTGACCAGCTTTTTGAAGAGAGTGGCAAGATTGTACCAATCCCTGCAACTCCAATGGTCGCTTCCACAATGGCTGAAATGCATGAAGCGCGTTCTAAAGTAATCGACGACGCTCGTCCTCAACCAACCACTTTGCATGTACTAGTGCGCTCGCCTCTTCAATTAGACGCTGCGATTGACTCCCTACTGCAGCTAAAGAATTCCACACCCGACTTGGCCAGTTCAATTACGCTGGATTACCTTGAACTTTACGGTCTTCGACCGTCTGTTGAAAAAATCAAGGAAGCAGGAATTCAGCCGCGCGTTGCCAGCCCGCGGATTCTCAAACCAAGTGAGCAGAAGATCATTCGTTTTCTGTTATCGCTGAACTGTGACATCCTGGTTCGCTCGGGTGGGTTGCTCTACGATCTCATTCAAACGACCGGCAAAGACCAAACCGCTCGCCCGCAGTTGATCGGCGATTTCAGCCTTAACGCTGCAAACTCGATCACCGCCTGGACGTTACTTAACCTGGGAGTTTCTCGGATTACCCCTGGATACGATTTAAATTCTGAGCAAATTAAAGAGTTAACCGAAAGAGTTCCACCCTCGAAAATCGAAGCCATTGCCTATTCTCATTTGCCCGTTTTTCATATGGAGCACTGTGTTTTTTGCCGATTCCTTTCCGAAGGCACGGACAATACAAACTGTGGCCATCCTTGTGAAAAACATCAAATTGCCGTACGCGATTCACAAGGACGCGCACACCCGGTGATGGCCGACGTTGGCTGTCGAAACACTATCTTTGGCGCAGAAGCTCAGACAAATCCACATGCGATTATTGCCTGGCGAGCCGCTGGAATCGCAGACTTCCGGCTTGAATTCGTTCACCAAACTCCGGAGCAAGTTTCCAAAATCACCACTGCCTTCGGTCAATTTTTAAGTTCTGAAGCAACCCCGGAAACAGCCGCACAACTCGCCCGGACAATTGAAAAAAACTCCCCACAGTCAACGACGGAAGGGAGTTTATTCGTGGCAGAAGATTACAAAAACTTAGTTCAGCTAAGTTAAGAAATCACCAAATCAAATGATAGTTAACAAAAACGCCACCCAACCATGATTACTCACGCAACAGCCGAGTAAGCCCTAATATCTTACTCTGCTGCAACTCGATTTCATTCAGGTCTTTTCCCGCAGCCAGTTTCTCCATTCTGCGATTGATCTCCTGCAAAATGCCAAGGGTATTGAGAACACTTTCTTTCATCTCCGGAGCGTAGGCTTCTTCGATCAATGGCATCACCTTTTCGGTAAATCCTGAACTGTCCCCCTCCGCAACCATCATGTTAATCGCATCAGCAAAATCAGCTTGATGCTTATCCATCATGTCCTCAAAACCTTCACTTGTTAGCTTTTGAGTTTCTGCAAGCTGTTCATCAATGTAAGACATTAAGGCCACTTCAGCCTGTTCGCGAACCGTCGGCATACTGGCAATGAATTCCTGGCTCGCCTGATCTGCCCACACTGGCGCTGAATTCCTAACTTCTGTTGCAGCAATTTCCATCGCCCGCGGGGAATTATCCTCGAGGTAGGCTTTGGCCGAACCCACCACGGTTTCCGGTCGTGTTAACTCATCAAGCATGAAATAGCCATATCCAAAGTACACGCAAAGCAAGGCGAGCGATATCAACCCGACTAACAAGGAAAGGTTAGTACCCAGTGATGTAATCCGACGCTTACCAGCAAGCTCTTTGACTAGATGATCAATTCTCTCTTCTACATGGGAAGTATTTGTCATTTTAACTCTCGTCTGTAATGTAAGTTTTAAATTCCTAACAGCGGCCTTGGACTCAGATCAATTATCTTTTTCCGGTGTCTCATCAACTTCACCGTCTGAATCATCGGCTGTCGGCTCGGGCTTGGAAGGCAACTTTTTCGGTTTGCCAGCCTCGGAGGCCTTGGCTTCTGGAGTCGCTTGAGATGCCCCGGTCGCTGTCGAGACATTCTCTTTGACCGGCATCTGATAGTTTTCCGAATGGATCAACATCAGGCGCACTAACTCGAGCATCTCTGCAAGAATTTGTTCACTGACAGGGATGTTTCCTTGCTCAGATTCTGCAATTGGAAAACTCTCCAATCGATCAGCCAGGATTTCGATTTGCTCTTGAAGAAAATTCAAATAATAACGATCACCAATATTTTCGTAAATCTTTTCTACGTTGCCCCGAACTTGCTTAAGCTTCTCCGGGTCCTCAAGAACTGGATACTGTTTCACCAACAGTGTCTCTTGCTTAGAAAGCAACTCTTCATAGGAGGCGGCCAATTTGACCTTGAGCTTTTCTTCAACGTTCGCAATTAACTGCTCACGCTCCACATCAAACGCGTCCATGTAGGCGTTAGAGTCTTTTTCAGCTTGCTCACGGAATACTTCCATGACGTACGGCCCCTGCTCTTCCATCAACTGAACGAGCTGTTTCGTCAAAGGCTCAGCAAATTTCTCCGGCTCTTCTTGAATGATTCGTTGCACCTCAACGATCCGCTGATTTTTGATCTCGTTATACAATCCGGTGAATTTGAACACGGCACCGACCGCAAACACTAACAAGCCCGCAAACAGAATCATGCGAACTTTTGTGGCCCACCTCAGCGCGTTTAGAATTCGCCTACTTTCGTTTTCGAGCTCGCTGAGCTTTTTGGTTAATATTTCAATTTGTTCCTCGTGGGTTGCCATACTGTACCTTTCTCAAGTATCAGAAATCAGATTTGGAAGTGATTGATCAAACGCGGCTTGAACGATCCCGATTACGTTTCTAGCGAAGCCAATTACAATTTGGTAGGAAATTGCGATAAAATTCACCCATAAATCTGCCAATTTCCGCTGCTAGGGAGGAACTTTCTGTTTTCAGGTTTTATTAACAGTCGCCTTTATCCCCTTAGCCTCGACAATCGCCTCCACGACATCGAAACCATTTCAATTTCTGTGCCGATTCCGAGTCACAACTTGACCTCCCTCCTCAGCCTGAGCTGTCGTATAATTCGAGTCCTTCGAAGTCCAAACCAATCAACCTAGGAATACTAATGTCAGCTGAGACCGTCATCCGATTACCTGAACGAAGCGAAGTCAAAGAATCGGACACCTGGGATCTAACTCGGTTATTTGCCGACGATGCCCAATGGCAAACTGCCTTCGAAGAAATTGAAATACAAATACAAGGCTACGAAAAATTTCGAGGAACTCTCGGCAGCAGCGCTGAATCTCTTGCAGCCTGCCTGGAATTTGACAGTCTTGTCGAACGCGCTGCCGAACGATTGGGAAACTATGCGTACCTCAAGACAGTTGAGAACCAAACCGACAGCACTTACCAGCGAATGATGGGCCAGTTTCAAAATATTGCTACTCGGGCAGGTGAAGCAGCAAGTTTCATTCGCCCTGAAATTCTGGCAATCCCCGATGAGCAACTAATCCAGTTCATCGAATCACCCTCGCTCCAACTTTTTGGATTGGCACTGGAAAGACTAACACGATACAAAAAATTTACTCTCGGAGAAAAGGAAGAGCAGCTCTTAGCAATGCAGGGAGAGATGGCGGGGGCAACTTCCAAAATCTTCGGCCAGCTTCACGATGCAGATCTCAAGTTTGGCAATGTAACCAACGAGAAAGGTGAATCGATTGAACTGTCTCCGAGCACATTTTCTCAGTTCTTAATTTCGCCAGACCGGGAAGTTCGAAAAACCGCTTTCCATCAATTTTACGAACAATTTACTGCCCACGAAAATACATTAGCGGCAACGCTCTCAGGTTCCATCCAGAAAGATATTTACTACGCGCGCGCGCGGGGTTATCCCAGCGCACTGGATCAAGCACTCTACGCTGATAACATTCCAGCAACCGTCTACGACAGTCTGATCGCGTCGGTGCACAATCATCTACCGTCGCTCCATAAATATTATGACCTTCGCAAACGGAAAATGGGACTCAACGAAATCCATCATTACGACACATACGTCCCAATTCTGAGCGACATCGAAGTTCACCACACTTGGGATCAAGCTGTTGATGTTGTCTGCGATTCGCTCGCCCCACTCGGATCCGAATATTGCTCGACGCTCCGCGCCGGCCTCTCGGGGCGTTGGTGCGATCGATACCCCAATGCAGGAAAACAATCCGGAGCATTTAGCTACGGGACTTATGATGGCATCCCGTACATCATGATGAATTACAAACCAGTGGTACTCAACGATGTATTTACACTGACGCATGAAGCGGGGCATTCCATGCACTCGCATTATTCCATCAAAAACCAGCCTTATGAATATTACAATTACACAATTTTTGTAGCAGAGGTTGCCAGTACATTTAACGAACAGTTGCTTACCAAACATATGCTCGACAACGCGGGCGACGATCGACTACGTGCCTATTTAATTAATAACGAAATCGACGGAATTCGGGGAACAATTATTCGTCAAACCATGTTTGCCGAATTTGAAAAAATTACTCACGCGATGGCAGAGGCAGGAGAACCACTCACTGTCGAGTCTCTCAAGACAACCTACGGGAAACTACTAGCTGATTACTTTGGACCGGATTTTTCTATCGATCCCGAACTGCCGTTGGAATGCATGAGAATTCCGCACTTCTACCGCGCATTTTATGTTTACAAGTATGCGACCGGTCTGTCGGCAGCCATCGCCCTTAGTCAGCGCGTACTCAACGGTGGTGAATCTGAGCTGAATGATTACTTGAGCTTCCTCAAAGGTGGTTGTTCCAAATATCCACTGGATCTGCTTCGTGACGCAGGCGTCGATCTGGAGAGTCCGGAACCGGTTGATACTGCATTACAACGTTTTGGCACTCTCGTTGATGAGCTTGATGAACTTCTTTAGTTGCAAATCCGAAAGTAAACATTACTCCGACATAATGACGTTACTGAATTTCAAGAGGGATGACATTGATGCCCGCGAATAAAAGAATACCTCTAAAATGGTCCCGGACAATTTGGCTTCGGTTGATCTCAGGTATTCTCATTTGCTTACTTGGCATCTCGGGAGAGACCTTGGCGCAGTCTACATCAAAGGATGGTGCAGCGACCGACTGGCGGGGTGAACGTATTGCACTGGAGAATGAGTTCTTAAACGATCTCAAGCGGATCTCGCAATGGTGCGATGCCAACGGCCAACCGAAACTCGCGCAGACTACTCTGTCGTTGTTCACCGATCGCGACCCTCGTCGTCAGTATATCTTCCTCCCTTCTAAGCAATCGATGCCAATTCTCTCAACCGGAGGCCCTCCAGAATGGCTTGATCAAATCAATCGAGCGTCGGTCGATCACGGCAGTCGCATTTTCGCCCTGGCAAAAATTGCGGGGGACCAAGGCGCGGGCAGTTATGCCTATCAGTTACTGAATGAAGTTTTATTTTACGATCGTGACCATGTAGTCACTCGGAAAATCCTCGGGCATAAGCGACAAAAAGAAGGCTGGAATGTCGCGCCTGATTCTCTACGTGCCAAACCTGCAACTCGCCCCCATGACTTTGTACAATGGCCTGCCAGAAGTTACGTCCGAGTTCTGACTCCTCATTTTGAAATCGAATCCAACGCTGAAGAGGCTCGAATCGCCTACCTAGCCAAGGAACTTGAACAAACCTATTTGATTTGGCGACAAGTTTTTTACGGCTACTGGGGGAGTTCAGATGCCGTAAAACGCTGGATTGACGGCAGGGGTACCGCATCTCGCTCACGCCGGAGATATCGCATTCTATTTTTCAAAGATCGCAACTCCTACTTGCAACAACTCAGCCCCTTGGTGCCAGGCGTTGAGGTCTCCACTGGCTACTACGACAGCAAAGCGGAAATTTCGTTTTTCTATGACGGTGATAAAACGTCGGAGGACACCTGGCGACATGAATTGACACACCAACTATTCCGAGAATCAGGCCGCGCCACCAATCAAAAAGCGTTTGAGAACCAATTTATCTGGCTCGACGAAGGAATCGCAACCTACGCCGAATCAACCACAAAAAACCAACATCTCTTTGGAGAGTTCTATACGCTCGGGGGCTTTGACTCCCGGCGAATGCAATACGCTCGGCTTCGTCGTTTTTTAGAAAATTACTTTATCCCTTCAAAAGAGCTCTCTGATCTGGGACGCGTGCAACTGCAGCAACGAAACGATTTGGTGAAAATCTATTCTGAATCAGCAGGACTCGCAGAATTCCTGATGAATAGTGAACGCGGAACACTCCAACCAAAACTCAATCAATTTTTAAAAATCATGTACCAAGGGAAAGTCAAACCAGGACGCTTTCAATCTGAAATTGGAAAGACTTTTTTAGAACTCGATGAACAGTACGTAGATTTTCTAAAAATTCAACCCTCTGAGATTACCCGGTTTTTAATTCGCCCCGATTTAAAAACAGAACTCTCGCTGCCAGGCGTCAATTTAAATCTCGATGACTTTGAGGCGATTGGTAAATGTACCAAACTTAGCTGGCTTGACCTTTCGGGAAGCAGGTTACCCGGCGGTTGCTTTTCAAAACTAAAACAATGCGGTCAATTGAGTCAACTTTTTCTCAATGGCTGCCAACTAGAGGAGGGAGCATTGACCGGCATTTCCTCGCTACCGAACCTTAGCGAAGTTGATTTGAGTGGCTCGTCTGTCAGCAATCGCGATTTACCTGACCTCACCAAAGCCAGGCAACTGAAGTCACTTAACCTGACCCGCACACGGATCACTGAAGACGGTATTAAGCTTCTGAAAAAAGAACTGCCCAATCTAAACATCATTCAGTAACGCCCTGCCCTTCCGTAAAAGATCAAGTTTCCATTTTACATTTTTGATACATACTCTCTTCAAACAGGACTTCACCGATGAAACCTTGGAAGCTTGCTGACAACAACTATGGTCATGTCAAAAACCAAAAATATGAAGTTGCAGTACTTCCGTTGGGTGCTACCGAACCCCATAACCTTCACCTTCCGTATGGCACCGATCTATTCGAAGCATCAATCGTCGGAGATAAAATCTGCGAAGCGGCTCACCTCGCCGGTGCCAAAGTTGTTTTATTACCCACCATTCCCTTCGGAACCGAAACGAATCTCCGTGAGTTTCCTCTCGCGATCAATCTCAATCCATCAACCCTCCACATGGTTATTCGAGACATTGTTGACTCTCTGTTAAACGATGGCATTAAAAAAATTGTCTTGCTTAATAGTCACGGAGGAAACGGTTTTAAACCGCTCCTGAGAGAGTTGTCTGGAAAAAATGAAGCTCACGTTTTTTTATGCAATTGGTACCAAGCATTAGAGGATGTCTATTTCGACATTTTTGAGAAACCGGAAGACCATGCAGGTGAAATGGAAACGTCATTTGGGCTCGCATTTTTTCCCGAATTAGTCGCGAAAAATCCAGATGGTACTTTAAATGCGGACGATGGATCGACGAGGGATGCAAAACTCGAAGCCCTGAATCGTGGCTGGGTTTCCATTACCAGGCCCTGGCATCTTCTCACGCAAAACTCCGGAGCCGCCGACCCACATGCGGCTACGGAGGAAAAGGGACAAAAAATGATGGATGTATTGGTCGAAAGGCTTGGGAAGTTTCTCGTCGAATTATCAGACGAACAAATTACCGATCAATTCCCGTACTAACCTTAAAATCGGCGTTGAGGCGAAAAAACGCGTTGACCATCGAACGACCTCAGCTTAAAATTTCGCCTCTGTGATCGCGTGCAGCGAATCGCAGCATCCATGGTGGGTATAGCTCAATTGGTTAGAGCGCTGGATTGTGATTCCAGAGGCTGGGGGTTCAAGTCCCCTTACTCACCCCTCGTTTAAGCCCGTAAAACTTTGGTTTTGCGGGCTTTTTTCGTATTCGTTAGATAGCTTCTCGACTACTAGCACGCCAATGTCTTCCAGTTTGGGCTAAAACAATTTGCCTTTTCCATGGAGGCCCCTAATATTTCACCGAATCAGTTTGGGGCAACATGCTGATGGGATTCGAAGATGTCAATTAAATCGCGCGGTAATTTATTGCGAGGCGTTCTATTCGGTTTGGTTCTAATCTCGCAAACCGCTACTACAGAAGGTCGAATTTTTCAGGACGAAGAACACAACCGCCCCGGTGAAGATCTGTTTAAAAAAGTCTGGAAACCCAATCAGACCGATAAATCTAATAGCGCGGATGGCCTCGGGCCGATGTTCAATGGAATTTCCTGCGTCGCTTGTCACAATCAAGGTGGAATTGGTGGCAGCGGAGATAATATCGCGAACGTGCAAATCCTGACCGTTCTTCCACGGCAGGATAGCCGAAGAAATTTCCGGCTCGATCAAATCGCACTTGAAATGCTATTCAAACAGGCAGTGAAACTTCATCCGGATTTTGAATTTCAGAACTCCGTTATCCTACACAGGTCGAGCGTTCAAAATGAAGCCTACGGCCGCTGGCTTAAGGACATTTTCGAATTCAAAAGCGTCACCAAAGCCACTGGCTTTGAAAGCAACAGAAAACTAGTAGAAGAGCGGGGACGATTACTTTTTGAGACACCAATCCACCGGGTCAAAAAAGGGTCGGCCAAAGATCGCTACACCATCCAAATCTCCCGCCGCAATACGCCGTCGTTATTCGGAGTCGGCATTATTGACATGATTTCAGACCAAGACATTCTAGCGCTAGAATCTGCTCAAAAGAAAACAGACGGTCCCGTCAAAGGCGTAGCATCCATTTCTGCCGATGGAGAAATTGGAAAATTTGGCTGGCGAGGAGAACAATCTTCTGTTGCGAAATTCACCGCTCAAGCATGCGCAATCGAACTTGGACTGTCTAATGTTGACCACCCACAAGCCAGATTGCCATTTTCCAAATCTCGCTACTCGATTCAAAAAAGCCATGACATCTCAAAATCTCAAATAAAAGAACTGGTTGAGTTTGTTAACTCATTAGACCCCAAGCCCATCAGACGTTCTAAGACCCATAGCGAATTACAGTTACTCCAAAAAGGACAGGAACAATTTCACACGATTGGCTGCGCGAACTGCCACGTCCAAACCGTCGGTATCGCGAAAAATGTATTTAGTGACTTCCTACTTCACGACATGGGACCTGAATTAGCAGATGCATCACATTCGATCAGAAAAAAAACACATTCTCCTGCACATTCTCCTGTTTACGGTCGCAGCAAAGCCGAGTTCGAGATACAAAACCCTCAGCGTTGGCAAACACCACCACTCTGGGGCGCGGCGCTTTCCGCTCCTTACATGCATGACGGTCGAGCTGATTCCTTTCATGATGCAATTCTTGTCCATGGCGGAGAGGCCGCAAGTTCAGTCGACAAATATCAAAGACTGACACCATTCGACCGAAAGCTGGTATTAGAGTTCTTGCAGTCTCTCGGGGACGACTCAACTGGCGGAAACGAAGAACTTCCGCCCGAAACCCACGGCTGGGGAACGCCTCCTCCAAGATCTCGCCAAGGTCGTCTTGTGCGAAAACAACCCTAGCACGAGCGGACTCTGATCGGTTCTCGCTTCTTGGGCTAGGCTATTGGCTTGCTTTTGCAGATTTAGAAAGTAGGAATACCCAGTTTTCGGCATCTTCAAACCTCCATTTTCGATTGGATTGGATGGTCGATTTCCGATCACCCTCCTCACCGGACAATTACAGCGAGTTATTACACAGAACCGACATCAAAACATGAACATTTAGTTCATTTTCCCTCAGGGCGCGACTAAACTTGTCTCTCTGGCTACGTGCCTGATTGATTCTTTCAAATTGCAAATTGATACCAAATTTACGCCTTGTTCTGCTTCGGAGTTTACCATGTCTCGACGGTGCTTTGCCCTTCCTCTTACACTCGTGTTGTTTTTTACCATCGGAATTAATTCTGTCTTACTCGGCCAAGATTCCGACCAACCGAAAGACGAGTCGCCGGCAATCAACTCCAGTTTATTCTCTTCCCTCAGATTCCGGGGCATTGGCCCGGCTCTCATGTCAGGGCGAATCGGAGACATCGTTGTTGACCCGGTAAAGCGGAGCACCTGGTATGTGGCCGCGTGCAGTGGTGGCGTCTGGAAAACCACAAACGCTGGAGTCACGTGGAAACCAATTTTTGATGGCCAAGGAAGTTATTCGATCGGATGCCTCGCGTTAGATCCAAATGATCGCTTTACGTTGTGGGTCGGTACCGGAGAGAACAATTCTCAAAGAAGTGTCGGCTATGGCGATGGGCTTTATAAATCAACCGATGGCGGTGCAAGCTTCAAAAAAGTTGGATTGGAAACTAGTGAACACATCGGAAAGATAATCGTCCATCCTGAAGATTCGAAGGTTGTGTTTGTCGCTGCCCAGGGTCCTCTCTGGAAAGAAGGAGGTGATCGAGGACTCTACAAAACGACTGATGGAGGTAAGACTTGGAACAAAGTTCTCGAAATCAGTGAAAACACAGGTGTCAACGAAGTCCATATGGATCCCAACAATCCAGACATTATGTATGCATCTGCTTACCAACGGCGACGTCACACTTGGGTTCTAATCGACGGGGGCCCCGAGTCGGGAGTTTATAAATCAACCGACGGCGGCGAAACTTGGAAGTCCATCAATCGTGGACTGCCAGGCGGTGACAAAGGACGAATTGGCCTGGCCGTTTCACCAATTAATTCAGAAATCTTATATGCCATTGTCGAGGCGGCCGATGGCGGCGGTTTCTACCGCAGCAGCAACAAGGGGGAGTCGTGGTCAAAAATGAGCAGCTACCTTTCCTCAAGCCCACAATATTATCAGGAGATCGTTGCTTGCCCGCACCAGTTCGACCGGGTCTATTCACTCGATACTTACAATATGGTTTCAGAAGACGGTGGAAAGACATTTAACCGTTTAGGTGAAGCAGACAAACATGTTGACAACCATGCATTGGTCATCGACCCCGCCGACCCTGATCACTTGATTCTTGGCTGCGACGGTGGTGTTTACGAAACCTGGGATCGCGGTAAGACCTACGATTTCAAATCCAATTTACCGATCACTCAATTTTATAAAGTCGCTGTCTCCAATGAAAAACCGTTTTATTACATTTACGGTGGAACCCAGGACAACGCTACCCAAGGTGGACCGTCGCGAACCAACAACTCACACGGCATTAGAAACAGTGATTGGTTCATTACTGTTTTCGGGGATGGATTTGATCCAGCGGTCGATCCGGAAGACCCCGACACAATTTACTCACAATGGCAATACGGTGGACTGGTCCGCTTCAACCGCAAGACCGGTGAACGCGTTGATATCAAACCTCAACCCGAAATTGAAACTCCCCCACTCCGTTGGAACTGGGATTCAGCTTTATTGATCTCGCCGCACAACCACGAACGCATCTATTACGGATCACAAATCCTCTTCGCCAGCAACAATCGGGGAGATAGTTGGGAGGCGATCAGTCCAGATCTATCGCGAAACCTCGACCGCAATCAACTCAAGGTCATGGGTCGTGTCTGGGGACCAGATGCAGTCGCCAAAAATGCGTCTACCTCTCAGTACGGAACAATCGTAAGCGTTAGTGAATCCCCTCTTGCTGAAGGCCTGATTTATGTCGGCACCGATGACGGAATGGTTCAAATTACAGAAGACGGAGGTAAAAATTGGCGGGGCGTCAGTACATTTGGATCATTAGCGATTCCGGAATTTGGTTATATCAACGATATCGAAGCTGACTTGCACGACGCAGATACAGTTTACGTCGCGATCAACAATCACAAACGCGGAGACTTCCAACCGTATGTTGTAAAATCGACAGATCGTGGGAACACCTGGGAAAATATCACCAGCAATCTCCCCGAGCGAGGGAGCGTCTATACGCTTAAACAAGATCACGAAAAAGCAGAGCTTCTTTTTTGCGGCACTGAATTTGGTTGCTTCACCACCATCGACGGAGGAAAAAAGTGGTTAAAACTTGGATCAGGGCTTCCGACAGTCGCGATCCGAGATATTGAAATCCAACGTGATGAAAACGACTTAGTTCTGGCATCATTCGGTCGTGGGTTTTATGTTCTCGATGACTATTCACCGATGCGGCATATCGACGCTGAGTTAGCCAAGAAGAACGCGGTTATGCCAATCCGCAAGGGTTTGATTTATGGAGTGTCGTCACCTCTAGCCGGTGGCAGACGCGCTTTCCAGGGTTCTAATTTCTTCACTGCCCCTAACCCTGCTTACGGCGTAGCCATCACCTATCATCTAAAAGATTCCCTGAAGACCAAAAAGTCAGAACGCACCTCAAAGGACCGCAAACTGGCAGCCGCCGGCAAAGACACTCCCTATCCAAGTTGGGAGCGGTTCAAAGAGGAAGACCGAGAAACCGCGCCGCGGGTAGAGCTAAACATTCGCGACAATAAAGGTACCTTAGTTCGTCGTCTTAGAGGTAGCACTTCTAGCGGTACGCATCGTACCAATTGGGATCTTCGTTACGGTGGCGATAGCCGCGGGATGCTGGCAATTCCTGGGCAATACACGGTAGATATTACCCAAACGGTCAACGGTAAAACGACTGAATTAGTCGCTGCGACGGAATTTGAAATTGAACCACTTCTCTACGGCCAAACCAGTGGCCCCGATCGCGAAGCAATCCTCAAATTTGTAAAGAAAGCACAATCTCTTTCCAAATCCCTTCAAGGTGCAAGCCAAATTGCAGCTAACGCACAAGAAACGCTCGATGCGATTGAACGCGTCATTTCCAGTTCCCTCGAACTCGATGCAGCACTTTTAAATGATGTGCGCGAGGTTAAATTACAGCTGATGGATGTAATGGAGCAGTTCGAGGGCGACCCCACGAAGCCACAACGGAACGAACCTGCCGCACCGGGGATTAGCCGTCGGGTCAGGACGATGATGTTTGGCGCCATGGGGAGTACAGAAGGGCCTACCGGAACCCACAAACGCCAATACGAAATCGCTTTAAAACAATTCCAAAAAGCTTCCAAAGCGCTTGAAAAAATTGTGAATATTGAAATCCCCAAGCTCAACAAACAGCTTGATGCAGCGAATGCGTCGTGGACTCCCGGAAGAAAAATTCCACGAGTGAAATAAACAGAGCTCACAGAAAAGGAAATTACTTGGAACTCGCCTAAAAGTCCGCGCCTCGTGCGCCGGCCTCGCCAATCGAACCAAGCCAAGACGATCCACGGGTTTACCCCGTGTGGTCGCGGGCGGGGCTTCATTTTAGAATAGTGCCTAAATCATTCGGTTTTTTAGGCGCTCCCATGGCACAATCCTCTTCTCCCAATTCACCCACCTCGAGCCTCGTCTTAGAGATAGAATCTTCGGTTAAGAATCGTCTCGACTTCCGCTCGCGTTGGCCGGAGTTACTGAAACAAGCTCGCCGGATCCAACCTCCCGTCGCGCCCGATACATACATTGATCTTTGGGAAAGATGCCGAGATCAATTTCAACCTGATGACCCATTAACGCCCATCTGGTTTCCCAACAATAAGGATCTTGAAAAGTCCAACCTTCACCAATGGATGCGCGAACTGGGAATGGCAGAATTTGCTGAATTCCATCAATGGACCGCTTCTTCTCGAGTTGCCTTCTGGACCGGCGCCATCGAAAAAGTGGGAGTGAAATTTAACCAGGAACCTGAAAACGTCCTCAACGACGAAAAAGGAACTGCCAACGCGATTTGGCTTGATCAGGCCAGGCTCAACATTGTTGAAAGTTGTTTTTTAGCACCGCCCACAGATGTTGCTATCCTCTTTCAAAAACCAGGGCATCCGATTCAGCGTCAAACCTATCAAGAGCTAAGAGCAAGAGCCAATCGTGTCGCCAACAGCCTGGTCAAAGCTGGCTGTGAACCCGGAGAAGCCATCGCAGTTGTGATGCCGATGACGGCGTGGTCGGTTGCTATTTACCTCGGGATTATTCTCGCTGGATGCTCAGTCGTCTCCATTGCTGACAGCTTCGCCGCTCCGGAAATTTCGACTCGTTTGACAATTTCTAATGCAAAATTTGTATTCACCTATGACCATCAAAAACGCGCCGGAAAAAAACTACCGCTTTATTCAAAAGTTGCCACCTCCACCGATATCCCAGCCATTGTGCTAAACGCTGAGGTAAATCTCGATTGCAAACTTCGCTCGCAAGATATTTCGTGGATAGATTTTCTCGCCGCGGAATCCGAATTCGATTCGGTGGACTGTGCCAGCGGTGACACGATAAATATTCTCTTCTCCAGTGGAACCACCGGAGAACCCAAGGCGATCCCCTGGAATCATACGACTCCGATCAAATGCGCTGTCGATGGTTTCTGCCACCAAAACATTCAACCCGGAGACGTGTGTGCCTGGCCCACAAATCTTGGCTGGATGATGGGGCCCTGGTTGATTTTCGCCAGCCTTATGAACAAAGCCACCATTGCCCTCTTCGAAGATGCCCCTACCGGCAGCGAGTTTGGAACGTTTATTCAAGAAACTGAAGTCACCATGTTGGGAGTCGTACCGACAATTGTTAAAGCATGGGAAGCCAGCGGATGCATGAACGACCTCGATTGGTCGAACATCAAGTGCTTTAGTTCTACCGGAGAGAGCTCTCAGGCAAACACCATGGTTTTTCTATCGGCGCTAGCTAATATCAAGCCGGTGATTGAGTACTGTGGAGGCACGGAAATTGGCGGCGGCTATGTTTCTTCCGTTAACATCCTGCCAAACATCCCCGCAGCCTTCAATTCGCCTGCGGTTGGTCTAAATTTCCTGCTACTTGATCCAATCGACCATCAAGTCAGTGAACAGGGCGAGGTTTTTCTGATACCGCCCTCGATTGGCTTAAGTGATCGTTTGATCAACCGGGACCACTTTGAAACTTACTACGCCCAAACTCCAAAACTGAAGGACATTCCGCAACTGCGACGTCACGGAGACTATTTTCGAAAATTCCCAACGGCCAACGGCCCAGTATTCGAAGCGGGCGGGCGGGCGGACGACACCATGAATCTTGGAGGAATCAAGATAAGTTCCGCGGAAATAGAACGGGTTCTCAATCAAGTCGAACCTGTCATCGAATCAGCAGCCGTCTCTTACTCTCCTTTAGAGGGACCTGATCAATTAATTATATTTGCAGTCCTCGGCCGCGAAACAGACGCGAGCCAACTCCAGAAGACGATGAACCAGGCGTTAAAAACTGAGCTCAATCCGCTATTCAAAGTCCACTCTGTCGAACCGGTCTCGGCAATGCCAAGAACTGCATCTGGCAAAGTCATGCGAAGAAAACTCCGTGATCAGATCGCTCCCGAAACCAACTAACCCCTCGCGGCTATCCTTCAAATCGATGCTTCGAGCCTGCTGGTCAAATCCATGATCCGCACCTTCACATCCGCCTCTGATTCGAACACCCGTTCCTCAATCAGAATCCAGTTCAACCAATTTAAAGCTCCGAGAAAGGCTGAGGGTTGATCGAGAATATAGATTAGATCGATTTCCTGCTGGGTTAACGGACGGGATTGAGAGTAAACATTGATTGCGTATTCCCAACGTGATTTATCTTCCTTAACAATGCTTCCCAGTGCCCGTGAAAGATCGCAAGCGACACTGTCCATTTGCATTGCGCCAAAATCTACCAACCCTGATAATTCATCCCCGCGAAAAATCAGATGGTCATGCCAAATATCGCGAACCACTGGCTGGACGGGAAAAACAATTTCCCGCATTGGTTCCAGATTCGCGCGGATTCGCTGGATGTACGAACTCCCCAACCCTAATACCAACGCCCGCAATCGATAAATATAATCTGGCAAACCGGATTTCGAGCAACGACTAAGCGCGTCAAGCAACGAAGCCGAAGAGGCCATTGCCTCGTGCCGTGCTTGTAGATTCTTCGACCTTTCGAAGCCTAAATTCACCTGAGCGGAAGCCAGATGAAACTTAGCAAGGCTTGCGGCCACTTGGCTTAGCCGAGCTTCATTTGGGTCATCATTGAAGCAGGCAGTTCCCTCCATCCACTTCGTCACTTCCCAGAAAAATCCACCCGCCGAAATAAAACGCCCACTGGATTTGGTCTCCAATGGGGCTGGGATAAATTCACATCCCATCCCGGCGGTGTGAACCAACACTAAATTGATCCATTCGAGACGCTCGCGCGTGGGGTGAGACAGCGGCCAACGACGAAGGCAATAACTTCCGTCAGCCGTTCCAAGTTTCCATAGCTGAGCACCGCTGAAACCACCATTGCCGCCAAGGTAGTCAACGCTCTGTACTTCGGGAAGCACATAATGCTGCAGAATAGAGTGTACGATCGACAGAGCAGCTACCCCTTGTTTATCAGTCCCGCAACTGAGAGACAGCCACCGAGATGTTTTGGCCACCAAAACCAAAACTGTTGGTCAAGGCCATGTTGCACTCCGCCTCTCGGGCTGCATTGGGTATATAATCAAGGTCACACAACGGATCCGGGTTCTCGTAATTGATCGTCGGCGGCAGCACGTTGTCTCGCATTGCCATTAAACAGACAATTAGCTCCGTCGCTCCTGCCGCGGCAATCAAGTGACCCATCATGCTCTTAGTACTGGAAATGGGTGTGTTCATGGCATTTTCGCCAAACACTTCACGACAGGCCTTCGTCTCCACCTTATCGTTGACCGTCGTACTTGTGCCGTGAGCATTAACATAATCAATTTGCTCAGGTGCGATTCCGGCATCTTCTAGGGCCATCCGCATGCAGCCGATTGCACCGCGACCGTCAGGATGAATATCGGTTACCCGAAATGCATCGGCAGTCGAACCGTAACCCACGATCTCGCCCCAAATATGTGCACCACGGGCTTTGGCACGTTCATATTCCTCCAGCACAACCATCGCGGAACCCTCACCTAAAACAAAACCATCTCGCAGGCGATCGAAAGGCCGCGAAGCCCCCTGAGGGTTGTCATTATTGGTTGACAGGGCCGTCAACAAATTAAATCCGGTGACACCAAAGGGATGAATCATGCTGTGTGTTCCACCCGAGAGCATCACGTCCGCTTCGCCTCGACGAATGATCTCCGTCGCTTCGCCAACTGCCTGATTACTCGCAGCACAGGCGGTCAAGCAATTCGCATTCGGCCCCTGAGCATTGAACAAACTTGCAATATGCCCCACCGGCATATTAGGCTCCTGCTCCAATTCCTCCACTGGGTTGAGCCGATCCAGTCCCGTGCGGGTAAATTCTGCGAGATCGAGGCTGCCATCATCATTCAGCGATGACGCCATCATCGACGCAAAAGATAGAAAATCCTGATTCCCCTCACCACTTCCCATGTAGACGCCAAATCGTCGAGGATCCATTATTGAATCACCGACCCCCGATGCCCGAAAGGCCTGGATCGCCGCACCGGCCGCAAACTTGGAATGACGCCCACGCAATTCCCATAATTTCGGGTCGTCGACGACACTAGAGATATCCCAGTCCTTAATTTCAGCTGCAATGCGCGTGGGAAAATTACCAGCGTCAAAAATAGTCGTATAGTCAACGCCGGACTTACCTTCTTTAATCGCTGACCAAACGGTCTCAATATCATTTCCCAATGGATTAATGACCCCGACGCCAGTAACCACGACGCGGCGACGATTTCCAGATGCGATCATTTTCAACTCCGTTACTTGCTAAAAAGTAAAACCCAACTCGCAGCCATTGCACAAACAACAGGTCAACCGCTCAAAAACGTCTGTTGCTCAACGACGTCGGTCAACTCAAATCCGCTGGTGCTAATTAAACCGCAGGATTCCTAAGTGAGAAATTTGTTTAACCTAATTTCAACAGTGCTTTTTCCGCGGCAACCATATGTGCCGGGACCTTTACAGGATTCCCGTCACGATCAACCCCCACCTCAAATAGTCTCAAAGTACGGATCATACGGCAAAACTGAGCCGGTTCAAACAACTCAACATTTTCAAACCGCTCATCATCAAGGCTGGCAAACATCAATTCAATTTCGCACTGCAATTCATCGCCAATGTGAGAAGTTCCCCGGACCATCGCCCCCATCCCTTCTTGATTGTCAATTTTCACGCGATAGGTCAAGGTATCACCAGGATAGGCTTCACGATGAAACTTACACTTTGAAATTTTAGCCAGCACGACTCGATCATTAAAATCGCTCATCTGCCCAACGAGTAGACCACCCGTTTGGGCAAGTCCCTCGACTATGAGTGAAGGCGGAAAGAATGTCCGACCCGGTGCATAATCGTCGACGACTTCTTCGCTAAGCGACACATTTTTTACGGCCACCGCCGACTTCCCGCTTACCAATTCAGTAAATCGATCTATCCAGAACCATCGCATCGAATCACACTCGAAAGAAAAATGACAGGTTTTAATGAACGAAGGCCCAACGAGCGTTTACCCGTGGACCTTTTGAATTACTCATCGAGCCAATTAGCTAATTTTTAATTCGACATATTTGCAAAGGTCTTTGACCGTAAGCAAATTACCAAAATCTTGGATAAGCGGATTGGTTTCGAATTTGGTAAAATCCGCAAATGGCATCCGCTCTTTTAGTTTCTCAAGTCCCTCAGGAGTGACTTTGCCGTCACTGATGTATTCAGCGTTGGTCAAGATATCATCGGGGAAAAGTTCATCTCGTGGAATCGAAATTTCAAATGCTTTCTCAAGCTTGAAAACGATGTCCAAAAAATCGATGGACTCCGCACCAAGGTCGCCCACCATCGTGGCTTCGTCGGTAACTTCGTCATCTTCAACGCCTAAAGCGTCAATCAAGGCTTCTTTAACCTTACCAAATACCTCTTCGTTTACGGGCATTCGAAACTCTCTCTCCGTTTGGAACTGCTGTGTGAATATGATTTGTAGCACCGCCCCAAATGGGCGACCCTACGAACGTTCGGTTTAACTGGTCGCCAAAGTCGCTCCCGCGTCGGGACTCGTACTTTCGTTTCCAAGTTGATTAAATAACCATTTAAAATTCATTCGAAACTTGTGTTTCATATAGTTGTCAATGGCAGGATCCACATCGCCTCGATCCGCCAAATTAAAAGCATCAAGCACTAACCTGCCACTTGTCGCCGGGGTTCCGTTAACCGAGCCCACAACTTTCAAACTGGTTAATGATCCATCCACTTTCTTAATTTCAGCATTCACTTTTAGTGAATCGCCAGGTTGTACAAATCCTTGGAACTTCAGGCTCTTCGTTTCCCGCAGAACAACGCTGGAATATTGAAAGTCATGGGACGAGCGAACTAACCACATGCTCGTCTGAAACATGGACTCCAACATCATCACACCCGGCATCACAGGAAACCGTGGAAAATGGTCCTGAAGGTAATCTTCGGACAATGTAAGGCACTTAACCGCCGTAATCGACGAACCTTTTTCCAGCGCAAGTATTCGGTCGAGCTGGGAAAATCGCATTCTCAATGAACCCGCTGTGAATTTGGGATGACCCCGAAACATCCCGTCGATGCTTTCTCTGGTCGACCCAAATGTAGCAAAATGAATGTTTTACCTCAACAACAGATAGCCTCCGGAACTACCGATTTCAACAGTTAAATTAACTCAGAAATCGGACTTCCAGCCCTTTTCCCTTCTCTCACTGAGCCCATCTCGAGCCTCGCCTAAACAGAACCCCCCAGATGCCCCTAAACCCCATTAGAATGGTCGTTTTATCCACTCCATATCACTCGCTACAAAAACCTGATAGACTGTGGAAATGCGACGAGGAATAGCAGTCTCACCCGGAGTTGCGATAGGCACTGCCTATGTGATTCACGAAATTTTCGTAAATCCAGATACGAAGCGCCTCGAAGACTCCCAAATTACCGCCGAACTGGCCAACTACGAGACCGCTCGCGATAAAGCCGGTGCGGATCTTCGTGCACTGGAGCGCAAGGTTGAAGCCCAAGTCGGGCGCGAAGAAGCCTCCATCTTTGCCGTCCATCAGGCGATCCTTCGGGATGCAGCTTTCACCAACAAGATTCGCAGTTGGATTGTCGACGACAAAATGAATTCGTCCGCCGCACTTCATCGACTGCTTGGAGAATACACGACCCTTTTCGCACGAACCAATGACGAATACCTCCAGGAAAGATTAAATGACGTTCGCGACGTGATTATAAGATTGGGAAGCCATCTCAATGACGCCGCTAAACCAGAGACCGGATCGATCGTAGGGCCACTGATCGTTGTGGCAGACGAACTCTTACCCTCCCAAGTCGTCGCTCTGGGTGACATGGACGTCAATGGAATCGTCACGCAAAAAGGAAGCCAAACCAGCCATGCGGCGATTGTGGCTCGATCGCGAGGTATCCCGGCAGTATCTGGCGTCAGTGGAATCGCGCGAAAAGTCAAAACCGGAGACACAATCGTTGTCGACGGCCGCGACGGTCATATCGAAATCAACCCTAATTCTGAAACACTCAAAGCGTTCAAAAAACTCGAGCGTGAATTTTTTGACTTAAAAGATAAACTCGCAACCAATCGCGACCAACCATCTTTAACTGCCGATGGTTGCGAACTTCGATTACAAGGAAATATTAACGGTGTCGCTGACGCCAATGCAGCCTGTGCGATGGGCGCTTCCGGGGTCGGGCTTTATCGAACGGAATATCTGTACCTTACTCACCCCAGTGTCCCCGACGAAGACGAACAATACGAGGCCTACCGAGCAATCGTTGCTGCCAGTCCCAACCACAACGTTACCATTCGAACGCTCGACATTGGCGGAGACAAGACGGTCGCCTACCTTGGCCACGACCATAAAGAAGCCAATCCCTTTATGGGCTGGCGGAGCATCCGACTCTCTTTCGAACATCCTGAATTCTTCAACACTCAGATTCGAGCGATTGTGCGGGCTGCAAGTGAATTCCCTGAAGGAACGGTGCGCTTAATGTTCCCGATGGTCACGACCGTCGAAGAAATTCGAAAACTGCGAAGTATGGTTCGCCGAGCTTACAAGACTCTCAACTCAAGGGGCATTAAGACAAAAGAAGTCCCGATTGGAATGATGCTCGAAGTTCCTGCAGCTGCGGTATCGATTAGTACGATGATCGATTTAGTCGATTTCGTCTCAGTCGGTTCAAACGACCTTGTGCAATACTTGATGGCTGCCGACCGCGACAACCCCAAAGTCGCACACCTTTGCCAACCTCTCGCACCCCCGGTCCTAATCGTACTTAAAAACGTGATCGATGTCTGTAATCGAGCCAACGTCCCAATTACGGTATGTGGTGAAATGGCTGGAACACCACGCGCTTTCGTACTCTTGCTTGGAATGGGACTGCGACGGTTCAGCATGAGCCCCGCATTCATCCCTTCGATCAAGCGATTGGCAAGTCAAATCACTGTTGAAGAGTCTGAACGAATTGTCGCCGCAGTAATGAAATTCAAAACGACTGCACAAGTTAAAAAATTCGTCGCCCGTCTGATTGAGCGAATCGCTCCAGACTTGAAAATGCTTTCGACCGAGTAACCTCGAAATTCACACTGCTCTCAGTGGGCGAGAATTAATTCAGTCACTGGAGACTTTTTCGGCTTGGTTGAAAGCTCCCCGATCGGCGAGGTTGACTCCGCCTAAAAGTAACAACAGCGCGATCAATAAGACAGCGCTGGGTTGAACGTGAGTGAATCTGGCAATTGTCGGAAATGCACCTGACATACTGAAACAAGCGAGCACTAAAATCACAATGCCGCGTTCACTTCGCACGTTACGCCAGCGATCAAGATTAGTTGTCGAAAGAATCAACAAAAACGGGAGCAATAGAATCGTCAGATCATAGCCATAGAAATGCGGGCTCAGGAGCACCGTCGCAACAATCATGGCTGAAAATTGCCGAGCAAACGCTTCTGATTTTAAAGTAACTGATTCACCAACCGCCCGCCATAACAGAAAAACGACAACCAATGACAACAAGGCAGTACTTACTTTTGACAACCACGGGGACTGAGAGTGACAGGCCAACGTGACAGCGCCCCACAAACTGTGTGCGTCCTCAAGCTGGTAACCTTGCGTTTGCAAATAATCATTCATTCCTAAAACGACGTTAAGGTAATTCCCAAAGAGCTCCCCCTGATAAAACCAGGAATAGGCCACCAATGAGAAAACCACCAAGACCGCTCCCGCAGCAAATGCCCACTGCCGTTTCGCTAACATCGTTAGCCCAATCACCAGCCCCAGATGAGGTTTGAACACAATCAATCCAAAAACGATCCCGGCTCCAAAAGGGCGTTGATAGCGAAGCAATAAGAATGCTCCCAACAGAATCAACAACAGGAAAACGGACTTCTGCCCCATCACGAGCGCATTCAAAAACGGTACGAAAAGAACCGCTGCCAATACATAAGCGAAAATATAATCTCGGCTTGCTGGGTAAAACTGAAACACCAGCCAGCCAATCATCGAAAACGCTAACGCACTCAGGCCCAGCCACAACTTGGACGCGGTCGCATAATCAAACGCCGCCAGCGGTCGCAAAAGCGAATAATAAAATGGCGGGTAGACCATTGGAAAATAACTCGATGCCGACCACTCAAAACCGACGACCTGGGGATCGTGCTGCAGTGCCTCCACATATTGCGCATCGTATAATTGCGACGCCTGTTCCCCCGAAAGAACCGTCGCCCCAATCCACTCTTGAAGAAAATCGCCGCCAAGTGGAGCGATTCGCAACTCTTCATTGGCTCGAAAATTTGGGGAAACGAAAAAGATCAGCCCGGCAATCAGCATTGGAAGGCCGAGAGTTAGCCAGGGTACGCCAGGGGGTGGCAATTTGCTTGTTCCAGTATTCGAATTTTGCTCGCACTCCAAGGGAGTCATACCATTATCGCACTCATGAAAGGGCTGAACATTTACTCGTTAAAGAATAGCCGACACCCGAGACAAACCGAATGCCGATCTCATGCTGCTGTCAATCTCTACTGTTTGCCACGCTTTCGATCCAGGCACAAAAAAACCTTTGCCCTCAGGCAAAGGTTTCTGATTAATAGCAAATTGCATAGCAAGTTTTAACTACTGTGATTATCCAGGACTGCCTGTAAATCGCTTTTATCCCGATATCCGGCGATTCGCTCTACGACTTCGCCACCCTTAAATACCAAAATCGTGGGAACAGCGGAAATTCCAAATTGCACCGCTAATTCCATGTGATCGCCTACGTTCACTTTGCCGACAACCGATTTTCCATCGTTCTCTGCTGCAAGTTCGTCAATGACTGGACCCAGTCGTTTGCAGGGAGGTCAGCCCTGCGACCAAAAATCAACCAAAACGGGTTTTTCGGAGCCGATAACATCCGCTTCGAATGAGTCCTTTGTAAATTCTGCCGCCATATTTTCTCCAATTTAAAAATCTTCGCCACGCTCGGGATTCCCCCGAATAACGAATACACAAATCCAGATAATCTCGACCGTTTTCCGATTCTAGCCGGTTGCCGTTGCAGGTCAACAAGCCACCGAATCGAGAATCAGGCGATCGACACCACCAAACTTCCTACGTTAATGATCGACATCAACGACAGAAGAAACTTACACTCGCCTTAGAAATTTCATGAAAAAAAGTTTACAAGGCAAATGATTGAGCAACATCCGCGGGAGCAGGAGCATACTCAAGAGGTTCCATTGAACTCCCTGCCCTGCCCTGTGAAAGTGAACGCATCGCACTGGAATAACCGAACAGCTCAGCTAGAGGTGCATTGGCAATGATCGTTGTCGTTTCCAAATGAGTATCCGTACTGACGATCTGAGCCCGTCGCTGGGCCAAGTCACCAACAAATTCACCGTAATAATCTTCGGGAGTTGTGATCGTCAGTTTCATAATCGGCTCTAACAGCAATGGAGACGCTTTCCTCAAAGCCTCTTCGAACGCTTCTCCGGCAGCAATTGAAAATGCCATGGGAGTCGATTCTTCAGTCGTCTCAGCATCCAACAGCGTCACCCGAATTTTTGCCAGTGGGAAACTACCGATCGAACCGCCTCCTTCGCCGCGTGCCTTGATTTCATCTTTTACCGACTGCACCATTTCCGGCGGCATCGCGTCGATGGGCAACCGACTTCGAATCGCCACACCCGTTTCAATTTTTTCATCGGGCTCCATTCGCAATTTGACCTTGGCAAACAACTGCTGGCCATTGACTAAGCGGTGACACTCTCCGGTAACTTCGACACCCTGCCCAACCGTTTCCCGATACGAGACCCGGGGTTTGTGAACTTTCACATTTAGATTGAAATCTCGAAGCAGCCGATTCTTGATCACTTCGAGGTGTAGTTCACCCATTCCCGCAATCAATGTCTGACCGGTATCTTCATTTTCATTTGCCTTGAATGTTGGATCCTGTTTTTTCAATAGATCAAGAACATCACCAAGTTTATTTCGATCCGCTGTCGACTCCGGTTCGATCGCCATCTCAATCACGGTTTCAGGAAATTCAATGGGCTCGAGAAGGATAGGATCACCCTGCTCACAAAGCGTATCTCCAGTGACCGCAAATCGAGGGCCAATGACGCCGACGATTTCACCACAGGTAATTTCATCTAATTGGCCATCGCGCTCTTTTTTAGTCGCATGAATCTGCCACAGCTGGGCGGCATTTTCTTTTTTATCTTTGGAAGGACAGTAAACTCGCGAATTCCCTTTCAGCACTCCCGAGTAAACCCGGATCCAGTACAGGTCACCCGTCTTGGCTGGCAAAATCTTAAATACCAATCCGCAAAACGGCTCTTTCGGATCAGGCTTGCGGGACAACTCCTGCTCGGGCTTTCGCGGATTCGTTCCCACCACAGGTGGACGCTCCAGCGGATTGGGGAGATAGTGCTTCACACCGTCAAGCACACCCTGCACACCAATTCCGTGCAGGGCTGAACCACATACAACCGGATGAATCTTTCCTTTCAAGGTCGCTTCACGAACCGTCTTACGAATCAACTCATTCGAAATCGACTTCCCCTCAAACGCCAATTCAGCCATCTCATCACTAAAGTCGTAAAGCGTCTCGAGTAATTGCTCGCGTGCAAACTCAGCTTCATCCAGCATGTCCTCTGGAATCGGAGCCTCTTTTTGTTTTCTCCCTTCATCCTCAAAGGTCACATAACGCATTTTTATCAAGTCGATTAGTCCCCGAAATGGATTGTCGACGTGTGACGGACCGAGGCCAACAGGAATCTGCAACGCAACCGGATTGGCTCCCAACCGATTCTTAATCTCATTGAAAACCCGCTCAAATCCAGCGCCCTCACGATCGAGCTTATTGATGAACGCCATTCTCGGAACGCCATATTTATTGGCCTGCCGCCAGACGGTTTCACTTTGAGCCTCCACCCCTTCCCGCGCACTGAACACCACAACCGCACCATCAAGAACCCGCAGACTCCGCTCAACTTCCGCGGTAAAATCAACGTGTCCCGGTGTATCTAGCAGATTGACGTGAATGTCTTTCCAGTCAAACGTCACACAGGCAGAATAAATTGTGATGCCACGTTCCTGCTCTTCTTGATCGTCGTCGGTTGTCGTCGTTCCACTGTCAACTTTTCCAACCCGATGCTTGGCTCCGCTTAGAAACAGCATCCGCTCGGTCACCGTCGTTTTCCCGGCATCGATGTGCGCGATGATGCCGATGTTTCTCAGATTTTGGAGTTTGCGAGCCATAATAAATCAGCAACTAAAAGCGTGATCGCCTGGAAATTAAATCTTGCACTCGGAAATTTCAATCATCCAATTTCAATCATCCAATAAGCGCATAAAAAAACCGCTCCGTGTTCGACGAAGCGGTTTGGATTCTGTTTTGTGTTACCAAGCGAAGTGAGCAAACGCTTTGTTCGCTTCAGCCATTCGATGGGTATTCTCGCGTTTCGTCATCGCTGCACCTTCTCGGTTGTAAGCGGCAACTAATTCATCGGCAAGACGCAAATGAGTCGGACGACCCTTCTTGTCTCGGATCGCCGTTAAGAGCCAACGAATCGCGAGCGATTGCTGGCGACTTCGACTAACCTGCATCGGCACCTGATAAGACGCACCACCAACTCGCTTTGAGCGAACTTCAATGTGCGGCTTCACGTTCTCGACGGCCGTTGTGAAAACGTCAATCGATTCAGCCTCCGGAACTCGCTTCTTGATTTCATCCAGGGCGTTGTAGAAAACAGCCTGTGCTGTGGTTTTCTTCCCATCCCACATTAAGCAATTGATGAACTTACTAGCCAAAATGGAATCAAACTTTGGATCCGGTTTTAGCTGCGTTCGGCTGGCGGTAATTCTTCCCATGGTACTCTGTATTTTTATAAGTAATGTTTGCTATTGATATTTAGAGGTGCGAACAACGCAACGAACTACTTCTTCGCGCCGTAACGACTTCGCGACTGCTTTCGGTTTTCAACACCCAATGTGTCTTGAGCACCGCGGACAACTTGATACCGAACACCCGGAAGATCGCGGACTCGCCCGCCTCGTACCAATACGATCGAGTGCTCCTGCAAGTTGTGGCCTTCTCCAGGAATGTAAACCGTGACTTCTTTTCCGTTGGATAGTCGCACACGTGTGATCTTCCGCAACGCCGAATTCGGCTTCTTCGGAGTCATTGTCCGAACCTGCAGACACACACCCTGCTTTTGAGGGCAACGCTCCAAAACAGGAGCTTTGGTAAATTTGCGCTTCTTCTTGCGTTTTTTGCGGAGAAGTTGATTAATCGTAGGCATTCGTTCTTCTATCTATCCACGCGTCGATTTCGTCGACGCTACTAATTCCAGGTGAATTTTCAACCGGCCCACCTGCGCAAATCGCACAAGTGGAAGCCCGTAAAAATAATAGTTTTATGCGAAATGTCAACCTCAAATCGACATTTCAATATGTCATTTCGGGGAGGATGGGGGAAATAGCATCACCAATAGATGTCTATCGGCTCAGATGCTTCATAATTGCCCATTTTCCAAGGAAAAAACCGATTTAGCGGCAACTTTCGCCACTTCGGTCAATTTCCCCTTACCCTTGGCTAAGCCCCTCCATCTAATACGTCTTGCCACTCCTTGAGCTTGTCCCACTCACCAGCAGCTGCCAACTGGGCCTGATCAGGCCATGTCGACGGATTCATGGTCGCCATGATTCCACCCGCGTGATTAAGAACTTCCTTAATCTGATCCGGCGTCGTTTGAGCTAACTGCTGAAAACTCATCAACCCAACGCTGTTTAACAACCCAGCGACTTGAGGCCCAATTCCTTCGATTTTGGTCAAGTCATCCGAGACTACAACCCTTCCTCCATTGAGCTGATCCTGCCACTGACTCAGTTTGTCCCACTCACCAACAGCTGCCAGTTGAGCTTGATCTGCCCAAGTTGTCGGATCCTGAGAATCAAATCCACCAGCAACTAAAAAGTCTTTCAACTCTGCAGCGGATGCCTGTGTCAGTTGTGTAAAGGTTGTAATTCCCGCCGTCGCAAGATGCTCAGCAATCTTAGGGCCAATACCCTCAATTTTTGTCAAGTCATCCGCCCCGGCGGCCACGGGGGCCGGTGCCGATTCCGCAGGACGACCGCCATTCAAACGATCTTGCCAATCTTGCAATTGCGTCCAAGCTCCAACCGCAGCCAATTGAGCCTGATCGCACCAAGTGGTTGCGTCATGAGCTCCATAACCCCCGACTGCATCCAGTATTTCTCGAATCTGTACCGATCCAGCCGAAGCCAATTGGGAGTAGGACATAATACCGGCCGCATTCAAGTGACCCGCAATCGCCGGCCCGATCCCTTCGATCCGAGTCAAATCATCAACTTCGACCGGTGTCGACGGAACCGCCGCCGGTGCCTCTGTAGGAGTCACACGACCGCCATCGAGACGCGTTTGCCATTCTTTCAATTGATCCCACTCACCTCGAGCAGCCATCTGCGATTGGTCGGGCCAAGTGGTTGTGTCATGCGCCCCATAGCCACCGATATTATCCAAGATCGACCGGATTCTCGCTGGATCCGTTCCCGCAAGTTCCGCAAAAGTGAAAATACCAGCGTCATTAAGATGCCTTGCAATCGCAGGACCAATTCCCTCGATACGAGTCAAATCATCACCGGTTGCGGGCATCGGCTCGGGTGCAGTAAAGCCGCCGAGCAAAGCGTCCAGACCAGCGTCATGAACCGCTCCAGCCATTGGCACAACTTCTTGAGTCGCCATCGCGTTGGAGAAATCATCGCCACCAATTACCGCTCCGGTATCCGCTGACGCACCACCGTCACCACCGAAAATTTTCCATGGATCGTCGACTTGTTCGGGTGCCTGAGTTTCCGCCTGCAACTTCATCGCTTCCAAGTTGTACTGAACATCGGAATCCTGGAATGTTCGGAATCCTGTTCCTGCCGGAATCAGATGGCCAAGAATAACGTTTTCTTTCAAACCAACGAGGTTGTCGACTTTCCCAGCCAATGCCGCTTCGGTAAGAACCTTGGTTGTTTCCTGGAAACTCGCCGCCGAGATGAAACTCGAACTCTGGACAGCCGCCTTGGTGATACCCAATAGCTGAGTACTGTAAGTCGCCGACTTCGGCTTGGTGCACTTAGCTGGCTTTCCGCCGAGTGTCTCCACTTGAGCGTTCGTGTCTTCGAAAACGACCTTGGGAACGATTTGACCTTTTGAGAAATCGCTATCCGCTTTGTCGGTCACTTTCACGCATTTTGCCAACTGGTCATTGACCTGCTGGAAATCAAATCGATCGCAAATCAAACCCGGTAACATGTTAGTGTCACCTGCAGACTCGATTTTCACTTTTCTAAGCATCCGGGCGATAATGATCTCAACGTGCTTATCGTTAATTTCCACACGCTGACTTCGGTAGACCTGCTGAATCTCATGACCGAGGTATTGCTGGACGGCCTCTTCACCGGACACCCGCAGAATATCGTGAGGAACCAGCGGACCGTCAACCAATTGCTGACCCGCTTTAACGATGTCGCCAGTGTGAACCCGGAACCGCTTTCCAGGTGGAACCAGGTGCTCTGCTTCAATTCCACTTTCACTCTTAACAACAATCGATCGCTTTCCACGCTTCTTCTCAGATAGAATTTCAACGACACCGTCGATTTCGGCGAGAACCGCCGGGTCTTTCGGTTTTCGTGCTTCGAAAATCTCGGTGACTCGTGGCAGACCTCCAGTAATATCAGAAATACCGGACGCTTCCCGCGGAGTTTCCGCAACCGTCGATCCTGCAGAAATCATATCCCCTTCGTCGACCGTAATGTTCGCTCGCTCAGGCAGATAGTAAACATCCGCAACATTTCCATCGCTGTCTTCAATCACGATTTGAGGATGCATGTCACCTTTGAAATCAATGATGGTCTTTCGAATCGTTCCACTGGCTTCCGTTTCGATCTGCATCGTCTCGCCATCGATAATGTCTTCGAAGCGAACTTTACCAGCAACTTCCGAAAGTACTGGAACCGCAAACGGGTTCCATTCGCAGAGGACAACATCACTTTCAACCTCTTGGTCGTCCGCAACGCGGAGTATCGAACCTTGAGGAATCTTATGACTTTCCAATTCGCGGCCACGTGGATCCAGAATCGAAATTTCTCCATTTCGATTCAACACCACTGTGTCGCCTTTGTCGTTCGTCGCGTAACGCATACGTGTGATCTTAACGACACCCGCACGGGTACATTTCTTCTGGTTCTCTTCGGTAACCGTACTGGCAACACCACCGATGTGGAATGTCCGCATCGTCAACTGGGTTCCGGGTTCACCGATACTCTGGGCGGCGATGATACCAACCGCCATGCCCTCTTCGACCATATCTCCGGTCGACATGTCCATTCCATAACAACAGCGACAAACACCCAGAGGCGCATCGCAGGTCATTGGACTGCGAACCTGAATCTTCTCTAATCCCATCTCTTCGATTTTACGCGCGATCTCCGGCGTAATCATCTGGCTCTCGCGAACCACGACTTCATCGGTGACAGGGTTAACGATGTTCTGTCGAGATACACGACCATTGATCGCCGTCGCCAACCGAACTTCAACTTGCTCACCTCGATAAATCACACCTTTGGTAATCCCCAGCGTGGTTCCACAATCTTCCATTGTGATCACAACGTTTTGGGCAACGTCAGCGAGCTTACGTGTCAGGTAACCGGAGTCTGCCGTCTTCAAGGCGGTATCAGCCAAACCCTTTCGAGCACCGTGAGTCGAAGAGAAGTATTCCAAAACCGACAGGCCTTCGCGGAAGTTCGCCTTAATCGGCGTCTCGATAATCTCACCGGACGGCTTGGCCATCAAACCACGCATGCCAGCTAACTGTCGAATCTGCTCAACACCACCACGAGCACCCGAATGCGCCATCAGGAACACGGGATTAACGTAGCCCATACCGCCACGATAATCGGTCTCCATCGCCGCCATCATTTCCTTTGTGATACTTTCACGAGCATGCGTCCAGGTATCAAGCACCTTGTTATATCGCTCTTGCTCAGTAATCACTCCACGCTCGTAATGCTTACGAAACTTGAGGACTTCTTTCTCAGCCGCAGCAACGATTTTCTCTTTGGAATCCGGTGTCACCAAGTCGTCCGTCGCAAACGACAGACCACTTCGCGTACTTTCCCGGAAACCGAGTTGGTTCATATCGTCCAAGAGATCGATCGTTTCGCGACGACCCAAACTCTGATAACAATCTGAAATCACAACCGCGAGATCGCCACTCTTGAGTGGGTAATTATAAAAATCAAGTCCGTCCGGAAGCATCATGTTAAACATGATCCGGCCATAACTGGTCTCAATAATCTGACTCGGCAATCGCTCTTCTTCGTTGACACGCACAAACCGTCCTTCAGGCAGACGAACTTTAATACGTGCATGAAGCTTAATGACGCCCTGTGCAAACGCTGTATCGGCCTCATCGAGAGACGAAAATACCATTCCGTCTCCTTCCTGATTAGGAAGCACCAATGAAACGTAATAGCAACCCATCACAGTATCCTGAGACGGACTCATAATCGGCCGGCCATTGGACGGGGCAAAAATATTGTTGGTTGAAAGCATCAGCGTGTGCGCTTCGACCTGAGCCTCAATTGAAAGCGGCAAGTGAACCGCCATCTGGTCACCGTCGAAGTCAGCATTAAATCCTTTACACACCAAGGGGTGTAAGTGGATCGCGTTGCCTTCCACAAGAATCGGCTCGAATGCCTGAATTCCCATTCGGTGAAGAGTCGGAGCACGATTCAACATAACCGGATGGTTACGAATCACCTGCTCAAGAATATCCCAGACTTCTTCATCCTTCCGCTCGAGCATCTTCTTGGCGCTCTTAATCGTATCGGCATGCCCTAATTCCTTGAGCTTGCGAATGATAAACGGTTGATAAAGCTCCAACGCAATCTTCTTAGGAAGACCACATTGATGGAGTTTCAATCGAGCGCCCACCACGATCACGGAACGAGCAGAATAGTCAACACGCTTACCAAGAAGGTTCTCGCGGAATCGACCCTGCTTACCCTTGATCATGTCAGTCAATGATTTCAACGGTCGGTTGCTACTGCCGAGAACCGGTCGCTTACAACGGTTGTTGTCAAACAACGCGTCAACCGATTGCTGCAACATCCGCTTTTCGTTGCGAATGATGACCTCGGGCGCGTTCAGGTCGACTAGTTTTCGAAGTCGGTTGTTCCGGTTGATAATCCGGCGATAGAGATCGTTGAGATCCGATGTCGCAAAGTTACCCGAATCCAACAACACGAGCGGACGAAGATCCGGAGGAATCACCGGGATTACATCGAGCACCATCCACTCGGGCTTGTTATCGCTATCTCGAATTGACTCCACGATCTTCAACCGGTTGGTCAAGTCTTTTCGCTTTTGCTTCGAACCGGTCTCAGCAAGTTCAATTCGCAAGTCGTCCGACAATCTGACCAAATCAAGCTCCGCCAGAAGCTCCCGGACAGCATCGGCTCCCATGTTCGCAGTGAAACTTCCCTCGCCAAACTCTGCGCGTGCAGCGCGGTACTCTTCTTCGGTCAGCAACTGCTGCCGCTCAAGGTCAGTATCTTTGGGGTCGGTCACCACATAATCCTGGAAGTAAATCACCTTCTCAAGACTACTCGTCTTCATGTTTAGCAAATTACCCAATCGACTGGGCATTGCTTTGAAAAACCAGATGTGCACGACGGGTGCGGCCAATTCAATATGACCCATTCGTTTACGACGAACACGCGAGTGCGTTACCTTAACGCCACAGCGATCACAAATCATGCCCTTGTACTTCATGCCGCGGTATTTACCACAGGCACATTCCCAGTCCTTCTCAGGCCCGAAAATTCGCTCGCAGAACAAACCATCTTTTTCCGGACGGTAAGTACGATAGTTAATCGTTTCAGGTTTTTTCACTTCGCCCATGGACCATGAGCGAATATCGTGAGGACGAGCCAAAGAGATTTTGACTGAAGCATAATCGTTGATGCGATCGTAGGTGGTGTCGGCAGTCGCCATAAATTCACCTGCTCCTTTTAAGTATTTTAAATCGTTTGTTTTAAGGGAGAGCGTTTTCAAGCCGGTCAGGGCTTCTGCAACGCAAACAGTCGTTTGGCATTCACGCGGGCAGGGTCAAACCGCTGCCCCGCTGTGCCACGGACTTAGCCGCGTCTTTTTTCCAGTTGCATGTTCAATGCAAGTCCACGAATTTCGTTTGTCAAAACATCGAAACTAGCAGGCGTTCCTGCTTCCAACGTGTTCTCACCCTTGACCATCGATTCGTAAATCTTGGTCCGGCCTTCCACATCATCACTCTTGACCGTCAGCAATTCCTGAAGGATGTAAGCAGCTCCGTACGCCTCGAGAGCCCAAACTTCCATCTCTCCAAATCGCTGACCACCAAACCTAGCCTTACCACCCAGAGGTTGCTGAGTGATCAAGGAATACGGCCCGGTACTTCGAGCGTGAACCTTATCGTCCACCAAGTGGTGAAGTTTCAACATGTAGATGTAGCCGACCGTTGTTTCCTGCGTGCAGGCAACTCCAGTCCGCCCGTCATACAAAGTGTGCTTTCCATGACTTGGCAATCCGGCTTCGGCCAGACAATCGTTGATTTCGGACTCCGACGCACCGTCAAAGACTGGCGTGATTGCCTGAAAACCAAGTTTCGAACCAGCCCAACCCAGGTGGGTTTCGAGAATCTGTCCAACATTCATACGCGAGGGAACACCGAGCGGATTGAGCATAATCTGAATCGGCGTGCCATCTTCGAGGTACGGCATATCTTCAACCGGCAAGATCTTCGAGATCACACCTTTGTTTCCGTGCCGCCCCGCCATCTTGTCACCGACGGAAATCGTCCGCTTAGTTGCAATGTAAACTTTGACCATTTGCAACACGCCGCTTCTCAACTCGTCGCCCCGTTTCATGCTGTTGACGGTACGATCACGGACATCAATGGTTTTCTCGACAGCCGGCCACATCTCTTTGTAGATCGCTTCGATCTGGCTGATCTTGTCGTCGCTACGCATCGAGCCAATCACGCTGGAGAGCCGGAAATTAGCCGCTTTCTCAGCGACAAACTTCGGATCCTGATCGCGACAAAGCGGAGTATCGTCTTCGTCTGTGAGCGTCTTACCAACGACTTTTTCGATGGCTTCAACCATGCCGCCAAAGACGTTTGCAATTTCTTCATTGCCATCCGCCTCAGCCGCTTTCAAGTCTTTCTCAAAAACTTTCCGCTCTTCTTCAGACAGACTCATTCGCCTCGAGAATCGCTGGGTGTCAATCACGATACCTTCGATTCCAGACGACACTTCCAGTGAATCATTCTTGACGTCTTCACCGGCACGTCCGAAAATCGCATGCAGCAATTTTTCTTCCGGCGTCAACTCTGTTTTCGATTTAGGTGAAACCTTACCAACCAGGATATCCCCAGGCTTGACATAACTTCCGACCTGAATCACACCGTTCTCGTCGAGATTGCGAAGCGCTTTCTCGCTGACGTTGGGAATGTCGCGAGTGAATTCCTCACGCCCCAACTTCGTCTCGCGAACTTCAACGTCAAACTCTTCGATATGAATCGATGTATAAGTGTCGTTCTTGACGAGCTCTTCACTAATGATGATCGCATCTTCATAGTTACAACCGTCAAACGACATAAAGCCGACGAGCACGTTTCGCCCAAGAGCCAATTGACCTTTGTAGGTCGCCGCTCCGTCCGCCAACACATCGCCGCGATCGACCTTTTGCCCGGGAACCACAAGTGGTTTCTGATTTTGACAAGTCCGCTCATTAAGGCCGACGTACTTTTTCAATTCGTAAATATCGTTTCCAACTTCGATCCGAGTTGAATCGACGTAAGTCACTTTCCCGCCCCGCTTAGCCCGAACCAACATGCTGGAGTTTTCGGCAACCCGAACTTCCATTCCCGTTCCAACAATCGGCGGCTCAGCCACCAACAGAGGCACGGCCTGACGCTGCATGTTAGAACCCATTAAAGCGCGGTTCGCATCGTCATGCTCAAGGAACGGAATCAAACCGGCCGAAACGCCAACCATCTGCGAGGGTGCGATGTCCATATATCGCACGATCTCAGGATCAGCCAACTCAAAGTCAGCTTTGTATCTCGCAATAATCGCGCCGCCCAATTGCTTGCTACCCACAATCATACCGTCTTCGACGTAAGTATCCGCAGGGGCAATGTACTCTTCAGTCTCTTCGTCAGCTCGAAGCCAAGCAACTTCGTCGGTTACTTTTCCCTTTTTCACAACCGCGTAAGGGGAAACAAGGAATCCGTAGTCGTCGACACTTGCGTAAATCGCGAGACTGGAAATCAAACCAATGTTCGTGCCTTCCGGCGTCTCAATCGGACAAATACGACCGTAGTGAGAAATGTGAACGTCGCGAACTTCAAAACCGGCTCGCTTACGATTCAAACCGCCAGGACCCAGTGCTGACAAACGCCGTTCGTGTGTCAACTGAGACAATGGGTTGGTCTGGTCAACCACCTGAGACAATTCACCCCGACCAAAGAAGTACTCGATCGCTGCTGAAATGCTCTTGGGGTTCACGAGACTTCGAGGCGTCATGTCCTCTTGTTCTTTCAAGCTCATTCGCTCCTGAACCGTTCGGCGAAGCTTCAGGAATCCCTTGCGAAGCTCGTCGCAAGCCAACTCATCAATGGTTCGCAGGCGTCGGTTTCCAAGGTGATCGATGTCATCAACGTACGCCGATCCGCCCGGAGTCGAAAGCTCGAGAATATATTTCATCGATGCCAAAATATCGTCTGGACGCAGAGTCATCTCTTTTTCAGAAACGCCTAGATCCAATTTGCGATTGATTCTGAATCGACCTACTCGTCCCAATCGATAACGATTGGAATCGAAGAACTTCTCGTGGAACAACGTCCTCGCTTTTTCGAGTGCAGGGGGATTTCCCGGACGAAGCCGCTGATAAATTTTCAGCAACGCTTCTTCATGACTCGACGTCGAATCGTCGATCAAAGAGTTAAAGATCAGCGGAGACCTTGGAGCCGGCATGATTTCACAAACCTTAACGCCCGAAGAACAAATCGTTTCCGCAGCGTCTTTGGTAATCTTATGCCCGACTTCGACAATAATTTCACCCGCCCGCTCACTGTTAAGCGGGTACACGATATCATCGACCGCAACCTTGCCCTCCAGCTTGCCGGCGCTCCGACGATCCACAACTTTGACTTTCGCGGTGTCGTAAAACGCCTTCAAGATTGCAGAATCTTCGCCGTACTTGGGATCCATCGCTCGCAACAACGTTAACGCGGAAAACTTTCCGCTCTGGTCAATACGAACCGTCAGTAGATCCTTCTTGGTAGCGTTCACTTCAATCCAGCTACCACGCTCAGGAATCACCCGGCAGCTAGCCAGCTTCCTATCGGAAGTCGTATCGGTTTCCCGAACAAAATCAATTCCAGGGCTTCGATGCAACTGACTGACAACCACACGTTCAGCACCGTTGATGATAAACTCACCACCACCGAGCATGATTGGAATGTCACCCAGGAAAACCTCTTCCTCGACCGGTTGCTCTTTCTCAAGACGCAACCAAACGCGAAACGGTTGGCCGTAAGTCATTCTTAGCTGCCGACATTCATCCGGAGTGTATCGGGGTTTTCCCAGTTCGTAACGAACATAGCTGAGTTGCAGCTTTTTGTCGTAACTCTCAATCGGGAAAATCTCTTGAAGAACGCCCTCAATACCCTGCGCCTTACGCTTTTCCAGCGGAACACCCGACTGAAGAAACGCTTGATAGCTGTGGGTTTGAATTTTCGTAAGGTCCGGCGGGACTTGATAGTCCCTGCCACTACCAAACACACGAACTTTGTCTGGTGCTAATCGTCGCTCAACTGGGGTTGCCATAAGCGCAGAATCTCCGGTATCAGATTAGTCGAGTAAGTGATGGTTCAATCGCGATTCCAGTCGTTCGCGAAAACGCGAAATCCAACCGAACAAACGGCAATGCGCAGACAATCAAACCCAGGAAAACAACCGCAGGATTCCAATTTAATGAATCCGCGCACGCCGGTTTCGAACACAAGTCCTGGATTTTCAAAAAATCTCCAAGTGTGCGATTCCCGAGCATATCGTTCCCTGAATTGGCCGACCGCTTTCGCGCCTCATCAGAAGCGTTCCACCGTCGACTTTGGTGAATGAACAACACATCGCTTGAAATGGCTATTGTCGAAGACCTTGCTACTAACGATCTCCTAAAGACCCAGGGCACCGCGGAGCCGTTCCATTCCGCGATGCTTGGCCTACTTCATTCGGTTGCGAAATTCACAACCAAAGTGACCGCGCCAACCACTCTCATGGATTAACGCGGCCCGTACTCCGAGCTTTTGAGCCAGAGTCGGTCGCAACGAACTACTTGAGCTCAACGCTTCCGCCAGCACCTTCAACATCAGCTTTAATCTTGTCAGCGTCTTCCTTAGAAACCGCTTCCTTAAGTGTTGCCGGGCAGCCTTCGACCATCTTCTTGGCTTCCATCAAAGATGCGCCAGTGATTGTTTTTACAATCTTGACAACATCAAGCTTCTTATCGCCAAAACCAGTCAAGACCACGTCAAACTCAGTCTGAGCTTCAGCGGCTTCTTCACCACCGCCACCACCCGCTGCGGCGACCACTACACCACCACCAGCTGCGGCTTTGATACCGTGCTCGTTCTCGAGGTAATCGCTTAGCTCTTTGGCTTGCTTCAAAGTCATTCCGGCGATTTCGTCACCAAGCTTCTTAGCGTCATCAGAATATTCTACAGTTGCTGCTTCTTCGGACATTGGAGTCACCCTTTCGTATCGTCGAGAAAACAGGCTGCGGAACCCGTCTCTCAAAATTCATTATCAAACTGAACACTTTTATGAACAAGTTGACCAGTAAAAACCAACCAACCTCTATTCGACTTGCCGACTCCGCGATTGGGCAAACGAACTCTATATCCACGGCCAAGCCGTTTATTTCTAGCCCTCTTCTTCGCCAACCTGCTTGATCTGACTTACCAACTGACCACCTGGGCCAATTAGCTGTGCTGCCAAAGTCGAACCTGGACCAAGAATTTGACCCACCAACATGCTGAGTTGCTCAGCACGACTTGGCCACTTACTGATCTCCTTAACACGCTCGGGAGTCAACTGCTCCCCATCCATGACTCCGCCGCGAGCTTCGAACTTCTCGAACTCCTCAGCATCCTCGTTGAGCTCTGTCACCTCTTTAACCAACGAAACAAAATCCTCCGCCCCCCACAACACTGCATGAGATCCTTCAATCCCTTCAAATGCCGGGGCCAGCGAGGTACCTTCTGTCGCACGACGGGCGAGGCTGTTTTTCACAACCATCATCCCAATCCCTTTGTCACGAAGACGTTTCCGAAGACCGGTCGAGGTGATCGCATCCATTCCTACTACATCTGCCAGGACACAATCCGTCACGCCATCAAGTCGACCGGCGAGATCCTTAGACAACAAATCTTTTACGAACTTACTCATAACTTTTGCTTCACTTCATTACGTTTTTAAACTGTATGCTTAACCCGACAATCCAAAAGAACTCCAACGACTAAGCAGCCAACGGAATCCCAGGACCCATCGTCGAGGTCAGGGCAATGTTCTTGACATAAGTCCCCTTCACCGAACTCGGCTTCAACGACTCAATGTACTTCAAAAAGGCACTTACGTTTTCTT
>JAAHTH010000469.1_pt1 | contig 38926 bp, 48 predicted proteins | sample 6116091 | NCBI WGS metagenome assembly JAAHTH01 (sample SAMN13939990, study PRJNA603662) | sponge metagenome | isolation source: marine sponge | host: Mycale hentscheli | place: New Zealand | collected 2006
AGCATCAGCTTGAGACGTAGTTATTCCAACCTTAGCCGTATTAGCTACAATAGCAGCAGCTTGCTGAGTGGTTATTCCTACCTTAGCTGTGTTAGCTGTAACAGCTGAATTAGCAGCCACTGCTGTATCAAAGTCAGATATGGATGAGGCTGATTGATCTCCCGTATGGTTATTTCTATCTAACAATGTAGCGTCAGTAGAATTAGCAGTAGCACCTGTAGCTATTCCAGAAAGTTTACTGCGTTCTGTTGAAGTTATAATAGCACCACTCCCCGCACTTGTAACATCGCTGTGAGTTGTAACAGAACCGTCAGCACTAACCTTAGCCGTGTTAGCTGTAACAGCAGTGTTGTTAGCTACTTCCGTATCAAAGTCAGATATAGTACTAGCAGTCTGTGTGCCTGTGTGATTAGTGCGTGAGAATGCCGGATCAACAAAGTTTTTAGTAGCGACATCTTGAGGGTCTACAGGATCAGCTACATCTTTTATGTTTTGACTGTTAGTGCTGAAAGAAAGACTGCCCTCTAAACGTTTTAATGACTCACCTGTTGATTCTGCGTTCTCTTCAGCTATATAACGGTTGTGCCTGTAAGCCCTATCTAACTCAGATTCAGTTAATACAGAACCGTTTACAAAGTCTACTAGGTTTGCATTAGGTTGGCTGGAACGACGAACTCGAACGTTTTGTGCTGTAGGAAGTGCTACATTAAGTCTAACCTTTGTATCGCCGTTGCTTTCAACGATGACAGAAAATTCTGCCGTTTCTACTCCCGCTATAAATACTTTGATGTGTTCGTCTTCGAGATAAGGGAAAGTAAATGTAAAGTCCGTTTGCCCTTGGGTTCCTGCGTGGTCTATGTATGTGACAGCCATGATGATATATTATTAATTATTGAGAGAGAAGAGCAAGTACATCTTCACGTTGCATACCAGTTTTAAACCCTGCTTTTGCACGAGTGAGAGCTGAGTACTGTTTATCTAATTCGGGGTACTCTCTTAATGCCTGACGTAATGCTTCTTTCCTGTACTTAGTTAACAAACTATTTATAAGACCAATACGTGGACTAGGCAATCCGGGTTCTGATTCTGGAGATAGTCTTTGATAAGCTCTTGATTTTATAAGTTTGTTTATAGATTGACGAAGGGTAAGACCTCCCATTTTAACAGTCTTTAATAACTCCAGCCTACGATCGTGAGCTGATTGACCTCTATCATTTTCATACTCAAGTAAGTCTATCTGACCACCAAGTTGCGGTTGTGGTTGTCTAAACGCATGGTTCAAGTTCGCCATCTCAGTCAATACAGGATCGTCCTTCTTCGTGGATAATTGAATAGGATTAATAAAACCAGTACTCATCCACTGCTCAGCTACATATTCCTCTCCTAATACATTACGCTTAGTATCTAAAGAGCCACGCAATCCCAGTTTCTTTTTCATAACATCTGCTACACTTCTAGCTTCTTTAATAGCTTGTGTGTCGTAGTCAGACATTTGAGATATAAGATTAGGCACTAAAGAACCTGCGTAATTTCTACCTAGTTTCTCAACATATCTATCAGGATCACCAAGAGCATCAGCCCACATTTGAATACCTGCTAAGTAAGATTTATTAGTAGCATTACGAGTGAGGGCCAACATAAACGAAGTAGACCAATGCTCTATATCAGTTTCGTCAAAGGCTTTTTCTTCCTTAACTCCTGTTTCCACTATATCAGCGATAACACCAAGAGGAGTAGCAAGCGGGTCTAATCTTTGATAGCTGTAATATGTATCACCAATCTTAATACTGTAAGGTCTCCAACCAGTAGCCATAAGAGATTGTTTCTCACGCTCATTACTTGGACCACCACCTGTTATATATTCTCTATTATTAAAAGCTACATCCATAAGTGCACCCATAGTAACACCAGCAGTAACTGCTTTACCCCTAGCTCTTGCTCTAAGTATAGGATCAGGACTATTAAACTCAGTAAATAACTTCTGCCTCTCTTCTTTCAACGCTACAACAAAAGGAGTACGTTCAAATGCAAACTTTAATATATTAGTAGGAGTTCTTACGAAAGGAATAACAAGCCTTAGATACGGTAGTTTATTAGTAGCTTCCTGTAGTACTTTACCTAATGTTTTATCTTGTAGTTCTTTTGTAAAAGTTAAGTACTGTGCTTCTTCAGCAGCGTACTGCATCAAAGAAGAAGAGTCTGGGTTAAAGTTGTCGTCCTTGTATTTAATAACAAAGTCTGCTTTCTCTTTACCCTTCAGTCCTTTCTTATCTGCTATAATACTAGCTTCTCTAACAAGACCCTCCTCAGACATCATGCGTCCGCCTTCGGTAACAATACCGTCTACTGTTTTTGTTATATGAGCTGCTAAACCTTTAGGATCACGGATACCTTGTTGTATACCAGACATAGCTGCTTTCAATCTAGCTGCTCTACGATAAGCTAATTGTTTAAAGAACTCGTCAGAAGTTAATAACAATCTGCTAGGTAGTCTTATAAACTGTGCGTACTTGTCGATAGAATCTTTAGCACTATCAGATACAATGTTACCTAGTGGTCCTTCCTGTAGTCTTTGACCTGTTATAGCTGCTCGTTGTCCTTCTTCAAACGCACGATTACTAGGGTCTAACAAGTTGTCTTGTTCCTTGAATGCTTGCTTGGAGAACTTAGCAGCTTCTTTAAACATTTCACCGTCTGACCAAGAAGCTAGTACAGCTTTCACTACATCCATGTTTCCACTAGCTACTCCGCCAGCAACAGCTTCTAATGTAGTCCACACCTGAGTCAACGCATTACCCATGATATTAACCATCTGCGTCTTAGGACCACTCAATATAGAGTTCATCCAGTATTCAGTCGGCATATCTAAGAAGTGTTTACCTTGTGCCTTTTTAGCCGTATTAAATAGTCTTTCAAAACTACCTTTAGGATCATTCGGGTCTATATGTTCTTTAACTAGCTTTATCATACGCTCAGGCTTCATATTGCCTGAGTTATTAACAAACTCGTTACGAATGCCTTCTACACCTGTCTCGGTTTCGTTTATGCCTATTTTACGTTTTCCGTAACTAGTCCTTCTAGCTTGTAAAGTTTGTGCAGTCCCTCGACCTATTCTTCTATGTACGTCGTGTACTACTAACATTTGTTGAAAAGCGTTTTTTAATTTAGCTACAGATACCGTACCTCCGCCTGTCTCATCAAATTCTTTAACTATATCAGATATGTTTTTTATAAGTGCTTCGCCTTGATCTGCGTAAGATTGCTGAGTAATTCTAATATCCAATAAAGTCTTTTCTATATCCTGTCCTTCTTCAGCTTGTGCCTCGACTGATTTTCTAATGTCCTCATCTACATCTTTAACTGCATCAGCTACTGTTAGTTTCTCAGGATTAGCTTCGTAATACTTTTCTGTAAGTTCCTTTAAAACAATAGCATCCTCTCCAGTCTCCAATGCAAACTGTGGTAGTCTAGGTTTACCGCCTTTCATTAACTCTTCAGCATATCCACGAAACTTCTCAGGTACTGCATTTAAGAACTCGTCTTGCTTGTTTGGTTTGTACTCAGGCAGTGGTTTAGGTGCTTCAGCTTCGACTTGTTTAGCAGTGGGTTTAGAAAACTTCTCATAAGCTTGTTTAGCTTTCTCCATCTGCTTTTTAAATAAAAACTCAGCATCCGCTTCTTCTACTTGCGTACCTAAATAACGACGCTGATCTTTTAAGAAATTTTCAAATTTATCTGTTATTTTATGTTTCTTTATAGCTTCAAAAGCTAAAGCGATTTTAACATCAGCGAGGTCATTATCTAGTTTAATTTCCTCTAGCACTTTACCAAACAAATCATTAAACGGATCGCTAAGTGCATCTTCTGGGTCTTTAGCTATATCTTCTGCTCTCCACTCAATATTACGCCTCCAGTCTTCAATCTCTAAAGTCTGACTTTTTTTCCGTAGTTCTACAATTTTTTCGTAATGTCCTTGAGGTATTGTAGATTCGTCTTCCCAGTTTTCTAAATCTTCTTGTTCTTTCTTTGTTACCCTTAATTGTTCCTCCAGACTGTCGTCATCTAACTTACTTAAAGTTGTGTCTATTTCAATGGGAGTCTTAGCTGATAAATCTATAATCTCCCCAGCTTCATTCATGTACGCAGATGTCTGAGTTTCCGGATTATAGACATTCTTATAGTGAGGAGTAAACGATTCACCCAACCATTCTGGGTTACCACTTTCGTCATAATCAGCAAAAGTTGTCCCTTTAGGCTCTCTACTCGGTACTGCTATCTCACCTGCTAAATCTTCCGTTATAGAATCTGCTACCTTTTGTGCGTCACCCGTCTCCTCCTTCACCTTACGGGCTTTCTTCATCGCCTTAACGGACTTGATAAACACACCAGCTACAGCTTCAAGACCGAGACCTTCCAACACATTCTTCATGCGTCCTTCTAGCTCCGACTCATCTCCGTCATACGCTAAAAACTCAGTAACTGGATTCTGTAACTCTGGTACTTGTTGTATAAGATTAGACAGTCTAGCTTCTTGTCCGTTAAAGAATGTGAAGTCAGTAGCAGCACCAGCAACAACAGCTTTAGTAGCAGTACCAGCTTTAGCTAACGCACCCGCTCTACCCGCAAGACCAAACAACGGAATGAAACCTGTAGCAAACTGAGATATACCTTCTACAGCACCACCTGCCATAGTCTTAGAAGTACCAAGGAAGCGAGTGTCGTAGTCTGGTAGTACATCAAAAGCTAAGTAGTCCGCTAAGTTGTACGCTCCTTGAAACGCTCCCTCTATACCTCGAAACGGAGCAGCTAGTACATCCCCAGCTACATCAAAAAAGTCGTTGTCCTGTTCCTCTTCTAAGTTGTCTTCTGGAAGTGCCATTTTATAAATCTGCTAGAGCTTTAAGTAAGCGTTGTTGTTTAGTTATAACTTCAAAAACATCGTCAGCTCCTAATTTATTAGCTAACTCTTTTACTTTAAGGAATGTTTTATTTGTGCTTTTCAAATCGGTAATATCTTTAACTTCTGCTATTTCTTCGTCAGTTAATAAACGTACACGAGCAGGGTCAATAAGTTTAATATCAAACCTAACACCGTGAGAAGTAACACCATTATCTAGTACTTCTTGTTTTGTAAACTCAGTACTTAAAGCTGCACCTTGCATATAGTTTTGTAGTGCTTCGTCTTTTTCTTTAGGTGTGTAATAGTTACCAACTACCGTACCCTCAATAGGATCGAAAGGACCAAAAGAACGTACTAGCTTTCCTTTGTTTCTTTGTCCTGATGCTATATTAGCTAATTCATTTAAATCAATATTCCTAAAATATTTTAACGCTTTTTTCTTTTCTTCTTTTTCAGCGTTAAGATTTAATAACACATTGTTAGCTTGTGTCGTCTTTTCTAGTGTATCTCCTACATCATCAAAGATACTATCTTCAGGTGCTACCGTTTTTTCAGTTACTCTAGTATTAGTGAGAGTTTGTCTTTCAGACATCTTTTCGAGTCTTATCTGAATCTTTCGATCCATCTCCCTAGATATTCTTTCTTTCTCTGTAGTAATAAATTCAGCTACTAATTGCGAGGCCCTCATAGGATCACGACCTTCTGGAAGCTGTGATATCCTCCTTAACTCTTGGTTAAGTGTCTCTTGAAATTGTGCGTCAAACTCTGACTTAATTCTTAATACTTCAGGATCAGATAAAGCTAACTCGGTATCAAACTCAGATGAAGATAATGTAGCATTAAATACTCTATCTATTTCCTGTATGCCTCCTCTGATTGCTCCTTGTGCAAATGGATTCCTGTATATCTCATTCACATACATAGTAACAGGGTCTACATCAGACTTAACAATGCCGTCTATTTGTTTTTGTAAATCAGCCTTACCTCTAACATCGTCGTCAAACTCAGGGGCTTGTTCCGCTGCTTGTTGTAAAGATACTAAATCAGTGTACTCTTGACCGTTGTAAGTGCCACTACCTGTACGTTGTATATCGTTGTGAGCTATTCTGTATTTAGCCGCTTGGTCCTCTACTTTATTGGCCCTGTTCTTTTCCTCTAAATTACCAGCTACTTCAGCGGTACGCTCAATCATAGTAGAGTATCCATCATACTCCAACTCCGTCATCTTGGATGCTCCGATCTTAATGTTCTTACTAGCCCACAACAACAAACTATCGGCTTTCTCTTCCATTCCGTTCTTAGATAAGTTCTCAAATACTTTACCTAAGATGTCACGTTGTTCTTTAGCACTGAACGCACTGAGGTTTTCCCAGGTTCCTAATAAAGCTTGAGTTGTTTCTTCGTCGTACTCTCCTAAATTACTACCGTCTTTAGCTAACTCATAAAATACATTAGTAGTACCAAAAGCAGTATCGCCTTTAGCTACTCTATTCTTCTGTGCGTCGTACTGTCTTGCTAGTGGTAATATCTGTGGATTAATAGCTTGCTGTAAACCTTCTTGAGCGAATACCGAACCCGACAATCCTTCGTTCTCTCCTACAAAGTTTTGTTGTACTAAGTTTATAACTTCACGAGTGCTTAGGTCTTCGTCTCCAGCTTCTGGATTCTCCAACCTGTTATATACTTGCTCCATCATCAGTCTACTAGACGCTTGTCCTACCGCCCTAAGCTTTCTCTTCTGATTCAACGGAGAAGTCAACCACCCCATCGCTCCACGACGTACTTGCTTGTCTAGCTCACCTTCCGTCTTCTTGAGCATAGCTTGTATTTCCTCTGGGCTTTTACGACTTAGCTCATCTTCAAATATTTCCGCTTCTTGTTTAGCAGCTAATCCGTACTGTTGTAATACATCTTGACCAGCTTTTAAAGTGTCAGCTAAATCTAACAACTTACTACGAGGTGCTTGTACAGGAGCCGCTCTGACTTGAGCAACAGCGTACTGTCCGGCTCGTTGAATGGTTGGCTGAATACCAGGAACAACGTCCCCTAAGCCTTGTACTTGTACTCGTTCTTTAGCCATAATTAATAACCCTCAGGTAAAGTATATGTTTGGAGGCCTGAAGCATCGTAACTAGACGCTGATCCTCTAGGAATCGATGGGTTTGAACTTCCGCCTCCACCGCTTAGCGACCTACCTGCCATATACCCTTGAAGACCACCACTAGCCACGCTCAATACATCAGATATGCCTAAACCTCTAGGACGTATTGGTTCTGCTATGGGTTGGTTAATACCGATCAATCGTTGTTGAGAAGCTAGAGCTACTTGTTCTAAGTTTAATCCTGTCGCTATATTTCTTTCAGTTTGTTGCCTTCTGAGGCTCGATCTCAACGCTCCCTCTAGTCTATTGAAGTCATCTAAATAAGCTATAACGCTTTGTCCCGTCACACCTGCTTCACCTGCTGCTGTAACTCCTTTTTGAAAGTCAGCTTTAGACTTAAGGGTTATTTGATTCAACTCTTCGTTTACAGCTTGCTCCTCTTGTCGTCGACGCATAACAATTGATGTTGCTTCTTGTCCAGCCCTTTGTCGTTCCGCCGCTGCTGCTTGTGCTTGCATACGACGTTGCATCTCATTCTGTTGAAGTTGTGCTTTATACTGCATACGGGCTTGCTGACTCTGCCCGATAGCCGACGCACCAGCTGACGCTGCTCCCAAGGCTAAACCTGCTAATTCAATGCTACACATATACTTACTTCCTCTCTAATATAAATGACATATAGCCGTCCAAGTGACAATCGTTAAACTCAGCACCTAACCACTTCAACCACCTATAGCTCAACGTGTTACTCTTCATAACAAAGTTAGTGAGGTAATCAAAGCCGTCTAACAATCCTTCCATACGTTCCTTGGAGTGTTTCAAGAAGAACTTCTTAATCGTCGGTAATCTTCTAGTACCTAATAACCAAGCACTTCCGATATTAGTACCTTCAATAGGAGCTACGCCAAAGGAACAATACAAGTTATTCATCTCATCCTTTACACTGTAGCACTTAGTAGAACAGCTATACGATGTATATACAGCATCTCTAGGGTGGTGCATAAGTCCAAGTATCTCTAACATATCGTCCTCCCGTAAATCTTCATACAGATCAACAGCATCCATATCACCGTGTGCTTCATCTATCCTAAGCTCCATATCTTCTACTTCTCGGTATGAACATCGATTCAAACTCTGCACCTAATAACTTAACTGGCAATGCACTATCGCTTTTAACTTCGATAGTAGCTTCATTAGGTTGTGCTTGTACGGGGAATCTAAAGTGTCCGTTCTGTGGTGTGAATTGATTAAGCGTTAAGTTAGCTCCTACAATGTCAGGATTAAAAGCGTAGCTATATGTATCCCTGTACTTCGGAGTTACTTCAACAGTAAAGTGTCCGGTGTCTGCATAGTCTATACTACCGTTACGTATCGTTTGATAAGCATAGTCAGATGCACTACGACCACCTCGTTCTGTTGGTTGCTTTAACGTTTGATTGGAGAACCTGTACAACATATTGTACGGCTTACCTGCAAAGAATGGAGTAGAAGTAAGATCACCTAAAACAGTCCCAGCAGAAGAAGATGTACGAGTGAATGGGGTGTTGTGACCGTTCTTCGTATATATAGCTACACCAGTAGGATCATAAGGGAAACCACTTATAGTAGTAGTCTTAGAAGCAGCGTCGTAGCTAGTAGTTAAATCAGCTCCATCTACCTTACTATCAAGATACAAAGTATAATCTAAGTCGGTGTCTGTTATACCGTCTTCAAGTGTAAGTTTCTCTAGATGTAAACCGTCAGTGTCTGCTGTTATTAAATGCAAATCACTGTCGATAAAGTCAAAGCCTCTAACGTCACGTTCAAAGGTAAACTTCATCCAAGCACTTTGTACTTTCTCTTTATTACTCCAGAAGTATTTATATATGAATAAAGTCTTAGGGTCTTCAGATGTACCTATAACAATAGTATTCTCAGACTGTGAACCTACGATTCTATTTACATCTGATGTAATATACTTAGGTACTTGTTGGGTTATCTCTTCAGCGTTAAACGTCTCAGTATTGTTATCAACAAAGTATTCATATACTCCTTCAAAGTCTTTTCGTTTAAAGGGGAAGTATATATAGTTACCTAGTGCTACTGGTTGTATACCGTCTGATAGATCGTACTCAGTAACAGGAGATATAGCTACAGTCTTAGGTGATAACACATCTGCTCCACGAAGTACAAACTGTGAGCCTTGACTGAATAACATAAGCTTCTCTTGGAATGGTACAGCGTGTTCTAGGATAGCTACCTTTGTGTGACTGAGCCCTACATCGATAACAGCACTGTCTAGTAACTGCTGTGTAGTAGTACGGAAGAAGTTAAAGTATTCATCAGCTTCAGAGAAGATAACATTACTATCTGTAAGTATACCCAATCGGTTCTTAAAGAAGAAGAGGTCTCGTATACGCTTACCGACGAACGACGGAAAGGGATTGGTGAAGTCGTCACCTGCCCCTCGTCTCGTCCAACCTGTTTTATTGTTTGTACCTGTGGGGCCGTAATAGTATACACCCAACTTCCAATCTAAATACCCTTGAGTTATATCAGGATACTCCGCCCAAAACTCCTCCCAATTAGCTCCCACACCAGGTTTGTTTTCGTTAGTGGCTGAGTGTTCTTTATCTAATCTATAATAAGTGGACCCTTGCTTTACAATTAACAATTCATTCGGTGTTTGAAGCCTAAAGTTCTTTATCCTATTTCCGTTAAAGAATGGCACTAGAGTAATTGGCATAGTGTTAGGGTCCACCGATGTATCTATTCCCTCCATTAACGAACCCGGTGACTCGTCCTGACTATAGCCAACAGTCTCTACCCAGCTCCCTTCCCCAAAGCTTTCTTTTTCTTTCGTGGAAAACCTTACATAGTAATCATCTTGGTCTATATCAGCATCTCCTATAACCTTAACAATGTAACCGTCGAAGCATTTACTTGGAAGTTCAGTGATACTGTTTACTTCTCTGTATACAACACCTAATCCTTGGTCGGCTAAACCATCTTCTACCCTTATCTTAAAAGGACCGTCATAGCTTTTTATCTTTATAACTGAACCTTTTCTTGTTACATCGAAAGCTGTGCGACTATTAAAAAGAGGTGCTATATTAGTACCTTGACCATAGACTTGCGGTTCCGTTCGATTCCAATGTTTGCTTCCGCCTAGAGGTTGAAAAGCCCAGTACTCTGTATATTTTTGAACAAAAGTACCTGCTGGATCAAAACCGCTTCCTTGCCTTAAAATACTGTAGCCTGTTATAACGCCTTTAGTTACTACTAATTCAAACAATGCACTAGTAGCACCAGGCACTGTTGGTTGTGTTATTTCTAACAGTTGTTTTTCAAAAAAGCCGCTCATTCGACTAGTTATTACCTGATTATGATTTATTCCTGACGTACTGCCGTTCAACCAACCTGTACCTCCGCTTATTATATTAAGTCCTGATAGACCGCTAGATACAGTTGTAGCTTGTTCTATTAAAAAACTTAAATCATCTGCTATAATCTCTGTATCAGCGTGCCAACCACTACCGCTTCCCCCACTTTCATAAGTGGCTTGTGTTCCTAATTGCGGTGCGTGGTTATAGTTTAAGGAGGAACTGCTTGTGTGTGGTATTATTAAATCATCTATGTATATACTGTAGTGCTTCTCGTAATCTCCCAACTTAACAACAACAAGAGCTTCGTGTTCCTGTGCTCGATAAACTGTAGAGGAGGCCCAATCTTCAGCTGTGCTCACATTTTTAACAAGTTGCCATTTATTAGAATCAAAAGCACTTGTGGATGTATGACTAGCTACGCACTTATAAATATCACCTAAATAAGATACATAATCAGGCAAACCGCCCGGTGGTGTGGACTTCTGTAAAGCATTTGTACTTTTAGCTACCGTCCTATTCTTATTAACAAGGAATGTATAGTCAGCTACCGTTAACGCTCGTAAGTCGGCTAACGGATTAGCTACACCACCTAACGATGCTTGTCCTCCTAAACTCAGATAACTATTAGCTATAGAAGTTACAGCTATAGATACTTGTGTACCGTCTCCTGTATTAATAACACCTATACCACCTAACGATACAGCTACACAGTATTGATTCTGCTCAGACCGTTTAACGAAGTGTGTGAATAACTTATCAGAGTCAGTACTATCTGTGTTTATCTTCTTTGTATATTCAGTAGGTGGTCGTTTAACCAAGCCTTCAACTACCGTAGCCCAAGCGTTAATCTGTTCGTCACACTGACCGGGAAACCGTAAGTTGTCAGGCTGTTGTGATACGCCCTGTGCGAGATTCGGTACACTGTTTACTAACAGAGGCATATATCTACTATCTATCTAAAACTCTAAGTACGCTGTAGTGGTCAAATATTGTACGATCAGCATTCTCTGAGTCGCTGTCTATCGCACGTGCTTTAGCTTCTATCTCATCTCTTAAAGCAAAGCCTTCTATCTCTCTACTACCTAAGAATCTATTAGCAAAGATACGAGCTGCTTTAACTGTTATGTAATGACGGAATTGTTCGGGTATATCCGTGAAGTCTAAATCAAAAGTAATAGAGGCTTTCACCTCTTTCGTCCATACATCCGTGTGATTCTTTCTGTCGTATAACAAAAGTCCACGTTGTACTGGATCGCTGTCTGTATAAATTTCTGGGTCTAAGTCTACTCTTAGCGTATTGCTTGGTAAGTTAATCTTAGACGTGGAAGCATCGGGAGTAAGCGTGTACTCGTGCTCTGTATTGAAATGCCAACCCTCTGACTGTATAGCTTTACTAGTCTCGTCGAGTACGGCTTCGGCTTGGACGACTGATACGGGTACTGCTGTACCTCCTAACGTATTAACAGGAGCTTCCCCGATAACACTAATCATTGTATTTACTGCGTTTAGTTTAGTCGTCAGAGCCATGATAAGTTATAAGTATAAAAAATACTCAGTGAGGGGAGCGGAACGAATCCAGACCTCCCCAACACCGAGAGAAGAGTTACGCTACAAGTTCGATAGCACACTCAGGACGGAGAACTCCGTGACCCATTGCGTACTTAGCAACGAACAATGTACCTTGACGCTCAATCTGATATTCAGACTCAGTAGCCAAGTCGAGCAACTTAACGGTTCCTACAGCAGCAGAGTGAGAAATGATTCCCAAGCTGTTACGGAAGTCTCCGTTGTATCCTACTCCATTACCGCCAAACACGTCATTAGCAGACGATCCGTCTCCAGTAGAAACAGCTGATAAGTCAGTTGATGGAATGTGGTTGGATTTAAGAATGCTGATACCAGCGATCTGAGGAATAGAACCAGAAGCTAAACTTCCTTGGCCTCCGATGTCAGAGTTAACAGCAGAAGTAAGGGAGAAGCTATTGGAGCTATCTGCACCTGTTACTAATTTGTAATACTCTTGTGGGCGAAGAACGCAGAAACGACCGTCACTAGGAACGTCATTCTCGTCAAGCTTCTGAGCAGCAGTAAAGAAAGCAGCTACGAGGTCAGCACCAGTAGTAGCAGCAACAGTACCTGGAGTGTCAGGAGCTGAGAAGTCGTTGTTAGCTACGTCAAGCTGTCCACCAGAAGTTCCGACTTGAGTCAAGTTAGCGGAATCACGAGCAGCAGCACAGAATACTTTAGCTAAAGCAATATCGAAACGTTTAGCAAGAGCCTTACCCAACTCGTTAGCGTAGACGCTGCGGATGTCGTAGTGGTTCTTTACGTCGTCGATGTTAGACAAGAATGTAGAAGCAACAAGCATCTTATCGATGGTGATGATCTTCTCAGTCTTAGCAATATCGCTCAAGTAACTGTTACCTCCGTCAGCAATGTTCTCGCCTGGGGTGTGGTAGTTAGCTGAAGCAATGCCAGTTACAGGGAACTGTGCAGACTTACCGCTTTCGATGGTTCTGATTGTGTGTAGAGGTTTGAATACGTTGGACTCGTCAAAGGTTTGCAAAATCTCTCCAGAAAACTTCTTGAGAAACAAAGCATCGTTATCCGATCCACCTTCAATAAGACCTACACGTGATGGGGATGTATTTCCATTTGCCATAATATATGATCTCCTATGTTAATTTGTGTGAATGTATGTTATATGATTACCGATTGACTTTCACTTCGTTCGTCTTCACAGGATTGTCCGCCGCAGCGGGTCGAGGGACTAGTTGTTGCTAGTTGTCGATTAAATTTATCTATTAGTAAACAGGAAAAATGCTTGACTGTCAACCTCTTCGACCACTCGGACCAAAGTAAAACCCTAAGATACAAGGCAATATTACCGTACATCCCATAAGGCTGATGTGTCCAGAAGAGATGGTGATCGGTGTTTGGTGGGCTTGGAAACTGATGAGTCCAAAGAAGAACTCGTTGACACCTTCTCCGTCTGCGTTTGTAAAGGTAACGATTTCTGCTTGGGGATAGAGGGTGCAGAGGATGATACAGCTACAGAGCGTAGACACCCCGATAACAGCAAGAATACGACGAGTAAAAGAAACAAACTCACCAGTACCTCCTTTAGCGATTTCAGCTTGTAGTCGAAGGAAATTATCAGACGAACGAGCCTCTCTCGCCATTTCAAGATCATGCTTGTTCTGTTTGGCTTCAAAGACATATCCGAACACGCCTTTAAGAATCGCCCCCATAGCAGTGCTACCACCGCCCGTGATAAATAACATAAGTAGTTCACCCATCTCACTTTAAGTCTCCGTATCGTAAGTTCTCAAGTAGTTCTTCATGTTTGCCTACTTGCTTCTCCATGAACATTAAACGCATATCTTGAGTAGCGTCGGCAGGTAATGCACCTAACTCGCCTCGTGGCCACTTTACCCGGAACTCCGCATTAAGTTCTACGTCGTGTTTGATACGCATGATCTCTAGGTCTAACGCATTAAGCTTATTCCACAGGACGCTATAACCCCACACAGCTGTACCGACTATGCCTATTACTTTAGCAACAAATGCAAGGTTAGCTTTAACCTGTGTGTTTTCGTTTAACTCTTTCATTACAGTCATCATAACGAAAAACCCCTAGCGTCAGCAAACCAATAACCAACGCTAGGGGAACTCTACCTATATATGAATGAACAACTAAATACTACTTACTTGCAAACGTCTGTCAATCTCTTCGTGATAAGCTTTATCACCGCTCTTATACCTAGGGTCTGATTGAGCACGTGCAAGCTCTTGCATAGAACGAAAAGGCATAGTAGATGCACCATTGACTCCTCCTTGTGTAAGCTTCGGCTTTGCTCCTACCTCATTTTGATAGCGAGCGTAAAGACCTTGGACTGCTAACTTAGCTTGCGAAACTGTACCACCCGTAACGGCCTCGTCAAAAGCTTCAACTTCTTCCTTTGGTAGATTCTCGTTCGCCCACTCAGCCATCGCTTCGTAGTTCCCTTGAGCCACGCTTTTGATTTGTCCTTCTTCAGATTGTAACAATGCTTGTTGACCAGCGGCGTAGCTATCTACTAAGTCTCTAGGTAGTCCAGCTTTCTCTAAAGTGTTATAAGTTTCCTCACTAAGTTGACCGTCGTTTTCAAAGAACTCTTTACTCGCTTCCGCAACCGCTTGGTATGCTTCACTAGTATTCTCTTCAGTTTGTTCTTCTTGGTCCTCAGCTTTCTCTTCAACTTGTTCAGACTCTTCCGTACTTTCTTCAGGACTTTGTCCAAGTTTCTTTTCCAATTCGGAGTACGCTTTCGACATATCCTCTGGACTCTTGAACTTTTCGGGGAGCCATTCCGGGCGGTCGCTTTGCTCTTGCGGTAGTTCCTCGCTCTCGGTGTTGGTTTCTTCTTCGGGTTCGATTTCGCTTGGTGCTTTTTCATTTATCTCTACTCGGTGTAATTCAGCCATTGTTTGTTATTCCTCTTGAGGTGGTTCTTGTTGTGCCATGTACTGCTCCTGTGCAGCATTGATAGCAGGTGCTACAGCAGGTCCGCCCAACTTCATCATCATCTCTTGTTGTTGAGCTTGCTGCATAGCTTGTTGAATTTCTTCTTCCGTCTTGATTAAGCCTTCAGTCTCTATACCTAGAGCAGTAGCACGACGTTTAAAGTAATCACTAACGTTTAAGTATTGAGTAACAGCTTCTGGTCCTACTACTTGGTTCGCTCCAGCTAGGAACATATCTAATCTATTAAGATCATTACCACGACCTAGTGCTTCAACACCAGTAACAATAGTAGGCTTAACAATATCTTTAGGTATCTTAGGTAGACGCTTGTCCTTAGACATCTTAGCCATCAACCTAGTAACGATGGGTAGCTGTAGCTCCTGTGATAACAAAGAGTAAAGACCACCTAATGCAGCTTCTAACTCTTGACTGAGCATACGTATCTCTTCGGCTGTTACTCGTTCTGCATCTCTAACTACTCCTGATGTAAGTAAGAAAGCTTGGCTAAGTCTATCTGTTATACCAGCCATAGTAGCTTGAGCAGTACGGAAGTCATTGAACTTATTAAGTTGTAACACCGATACATCTGCTTCACTACCTTGTACGATTGCTCCGTTAGGTGCTTCTGCTAAGGTTCTCGATCTTGTTGTACCGTTCGGGTTGACCATGAACAATACTTTAGCAGCCGCTGCACTACCTTCGACGATAGCTTTTGTAAGTGCTTCCAACGACTTGAGGTCTCCGATGTACTCTTCAACAAAGCCCCTGCCGTAGTCCTCTCCATCAATCTGGGTGTAACGTAACGGGAGCCACGGGGACTTATCGATTGGATACTTACCCACACTTTCTTCGATGAGGATACCTTTGACATCTTGATAAACGTTGAAGTGATCTCCTTCTCGCACTACCGCTGTATATAGATCACAAGTGTTTTCTTTCTCTTGTTTGTATACTTCCTCACGAACACTCTCAGGGAGCATCATAGGAGCTACAGTTTCTTTAATAGCTATGTGTGTAACGTTACCCATTGGATCACGTTTGATAACATAACGATCAAGTTTAAAGACACGCATACCACCTTCGTCAGGTAGATATAACAAAGAGTTACCAGTAACTAATAAGTTCTTAAGTGCCTGGAAGATACCGTTCCTAAAGTTCTGTACTTCTACTTCCTGTGATACACTACGCTCTACATCAGCTAATGCTTTCTCTAAGTCAGTACGTAATTGTTCTGCTCCCTCTACTCCTATATCTTCCTTAGCTTTATCCAACTCATACTTATCTATAACAAGTCGGAAGAAGGGAGCGTTAGGTGGAAGTAATGCCAGTAATAACTTACTACTTAGATTGAGTACACCTCTAGCTCCTATACCTTGATAAGGTGTGTAGTACTTACTAGCGTGACTGTGTCCGTCAGGTGGTAAGACATAAGGAAGTGTAAGCTCAGAAGAAGTACGACCTCGATCTAAGAAAGAGTGACGTTGGTTCTCTAAGCTATGGTATAGCCCTTGTGCTGTTTCCTGCATCAACTAGGATCGCTAGGAGTCCACTCGTCACCCTCAAGGACCGCAAGTATCTCCTCGTTATTGTACTCGGTCTTGCCGCTCAGGAAGGATGGTTGGTCGCCTTCGTATTTAAGGATAAACTTACTATTGCCCAATGAGTATCTAAGTGTTGATTCGCTTTCTGCTACTTCACTAAAATCAACAGTAGATAATTCAGGGGTTGGTACTATTACATAATTCATAATTATTAAGGTACTTGGGTAATAAATGTAGGACTGTTAACTAGGGTTAGGTTGTTACTTCCTTTATTGTCGGTAACAGTCGATCCTGTATCTCCGTCCCCAAATCTCCACCAATGTGTTAAACCTGTGTAAGCATCTAAATCTACGGCTTTAGAACCTGAACCAGCTCCCGTATTAGCTATGGCTAAAACATCGGAAGCAGCTAGTTCCGTGCCTGTCCAAAGACCTATCTCATCTACATCGCCATCAAAGTAATAAGCATTACCTCCTCGGAAAAACTCACCAATAGACCAACTACCGTCAGTTTGTGTGCCGCCTTCTTGAGTGCCATTAATATAGCATTTTAAATCTGTACCGTTTCCTGTGAAAGCGACGTGATACCAAGTGCCTGTGGCTAAAGTTGTAGAAAGAGTAAAGGTTATAGCACCTCCTCCTGTCCTGAAGAATATAGTATTACTAGTCCAAAACAACCAACCGTACTGACTAGCTGTAGTCCCGAAAACTGCGTTCTGAGAAGTGTTATCAAATCGAAACCATCCCGTAATACTTTTATCACCTGTTATCGAAGAGAAGGTTGAACCAAGTGTAGCGTAATCATCAACACCATCAAGACCTAGTGAGTAGTTATTTACAAACGGAGGAGAAGCTGTATCGCCTTCAAGAACATAAGAGTTAGCCGCGGTAGGTATTACATTTAACGTCGCATATTGACCCGCAGTAGCAGTATTGCCGTTGTATCCTACCACACTAGCTCCTCCCGAACCTACGACTGACACGGTTGCTGTATTACTTTGAACTACTGTACAGCTAAAGCCTGTGGTTAAACCGTTAGGAACTGTTACGATAGTAGGACTTGAGTTACTACAAACTATAACTTTACCGTTATCACTGTCACTTAATCTACGAGCGGTTGTTGTTTCCGCTACCGTACTAAAGAAAGCGGGACTGAAGTTAGCTATGTCTGCTGTCTGTACGGGAGCCGCTGCCATTAGGTTGGTAACGGTTAATTGTTTTGTCGTACTATCGGTATCATCCACAACAGCCAGGAAATCATCCCCCGCTACTGTTGATAAAACTCCTAGTTCACTAATCTTTTTATTGGCCATGAGTATTAAGCTTAGGGTTCAAATAATAATATTTCATCTAGTTCGGTAGTCAATGGTTCACCTGCTTCTGTAAAGATCGCTCCGTCTATAACGTCCTCTTGTGGTGCGTCAAATCCGTAGAGCTTTTCAAAAGCAGGTCGAATTAAGTTACCGGGCAACGGTGTTATGTTGCTAGGTTTCTCTATCGACGGTGTGAGAAGTAATGACATTCTTTATAGAGAGTCAACAGTACCAGATGCGTAGACGCTGTGAGTTCCAGATGTGTAAGCACTGATGTTAGCTCTAATCTTTTCGTAGTGTCCGTGGTCGTCACGAATCATAATTGATCCGTCCGTTGTAACAGATTGACTGTGTATAACGTGCCAAGCAGATGACTCACTGAAGTAGGCTTCGATGTCTACTGTTGCAGTACCTGCTACTGTGGTTGCTATTAAGAACGTCCATCCCTTAGAACGCTCAACTGAGAAACTATTACCCGCCCCTGACGAAGTGCCATCTGAGAGTAAAGTCTTTTTATCAAGTGTGCGAAGACTCATGTTTATTTATATTACTTTGTTAATTTACTACTATGAAGAAAACTGTACGCCAGTACCACCGCTTCCACCCATTCCGATACTAGGACGACGACGAGCAGTAACTTGAGCTGTACCTCTACGACGTTTAGTAGGTTGAGTAGCTCGCTTTGTTGGTGCTTTCTCAGCCATAGCTAATGGAGGTGGAGGTGGAGCTGGCGGAGGAGGTGGTGGTGGTATCTCCGGCATAGCGGGCATCTTAGGTTGACTGAAACACATGGCTAATTCTGTACTTGTTTGGTTACTATATCTTGTTGAAGTTGTTCGTCGTAAGTCTGTTGGAGGTAGTCAATTACATGACGTTGTCCTGACTTATACCATATCACTCTGTCTTCGTCTGTCAAGAGGGGACATTTATGTGGGAACAGTTTGTCAAGTTTATTGATAAGCTCTTGTGACAGAGCAGGTAGTACTATTTCTTCGTTACTCATAGTGGTATATTATCTTCGGTCCATACATACATAGGAGTCATCTCACCTACATACGCACCTCCTATGTTAAAACTAAAATACTCTATAGCTTCTTCCATACTCATGCCATCTCTATCTATAAGTATCTGTAGCATACGCTCTATAGAATACACCACTCTATTAGTATTGTACTCATTACCTATTATAGCTTGGTTGAAGCCGTCGGCTCTTAACGGTTGTTCACTTGTCATCTCTATATCCTAGATCGTCTAGCTCCTTCGGGAGTTTACCGTTCTTGATTTGTTCTTCTGTCCACGCCCAAGCCGACGCATTCCAGAGGATAGCTGCCGCATGGTCCTCAGTACTATCGCCCTCCCCCAACGCCAACAGATGTCTAAAAATACTGTCATATAATCTACTTAGCGGGAAGCCTTGCTTCCAGTTGTTGTCTCCGTAAAGCTTTCCGCCATCTTCAAATCTTTTGGCGAGACTGCGTAAGGCGATTGGAGGAATAAGGCTGGGTCGTCCCCGTCCAATGTCCCCGTCACGCTTAGCCCCTGTTGAGAAATCTTTAGTATATCCTTGGTTTGGTAGTTCTTTGGTGTCCATAATTTTTTAATTGTATTTGTTCTGAAGCAATAGTTATCTGCTCGTAGTAGTCGTGCCATCCAAGCGTTCATCAATGCGTCTTGTTCCGTGAGTCCTGCTTTCTCGTAGCACTTTACTACAGTCTCCCAAGTGTACCCGTCTTTCTCTAAAGCTTTCTTAGCTGTGACTGGTCCCATCTTAGGTACTCCTTTGAATCCATCTGTTACATCTCCTGTTATTGCTTGTATCAAATGAAAGTTATCTGCTTCCTCTTCACTTGGTTGATGGTACTCTCCACGGTTATAGTCGTAGTATATTCCAGGTACTCCTTTGAAGTCCTTGTCTATAGATACTATAATCGTTTCTTCATCCATACCTTTGTCAGTAGCTAAGATAGATATAACATCATCAGCTTCAAGGTTAGCCCACATCACACCACCTAGTTCATCGATGATCCATTGCTTTACCTGTCGTAAGATGATAGGCAAGCGGGACTTAGAACGATTAGCTTTGTACTCTGGATTTAATTTACGACGGAAGTTAGCACGGTCAGACAGACACAGTACGACATACTCAGTCTTTAGTTGTTCCTTGAACTCTTGTATGCGATTGATTACACGAGCTTTAGCTAAGGCCATGTCTGCGTGTACCGTCCACATCTCGTCCTTCCATTCTATTGATTCTTCTGCGACAACAGATGCTTCAAAAGCTAGGACATCTGCGTCTATTAATAATGTTGTTTTGGTTTTATTACTCATAATAGGCACTCCAATTGTTTTGGTATTTTTTATATTTAGATTTACTAGGTGTGTCAGGGTATAGCTTCAATGTCTTACTTGTTATAACAGATTGAGGAATCATCCACCACTGATCGAGCGGAGATATATAGATACCTACGATGTCAACGATGTCTGGTATATGTTCCTTCCCTGTACACCCACTGCCCGTATTCACAGCGTAAGCTGCTCGGTCTTTAACTGATGTACTTTTTATCTGTACCTTTAGATCACCAGCCGGACAGTGTACGATATAGTCCCAAGGCATCGGAGTTACAGGAGTGTGTGGTTCAAAGTCTCGATTTAAACATTCAGTTATGAAACGTGTCTCAGCTATAGCTCCTATCCGTTGTGCGTTTGATGACGGCATGGTAATTTTATTTTGGTAGTGTTCCCTCCAATCGTGTCTGACTGTAAGGTCTTGGGTATCGTATACTTGTGCAAGCGTAGTGTAACTATCGTATTGTATTTCGTCCATATTAATTCCTCCTTTCCCATCCTATTAAATAGGCCAAGAACTTCTTTAATAAATCAATGTCATCTTTTACTTTGCCCATTGATTGGTTGCATCTATTACAAAGCAAGCCTCTAATCTTGCCAGTCTTATGACAGTGGTCTACATCTAATAGTCTTTTGTTACCCGGACTCTGTCCATGCCTATCACATATAGCACACTTACCCTTCTGATCTTTAAGCATCACTTCGTAATCTTCAGGCGTTATACCGTATCTGCTTTTAAGATGTTGCCTCCTACACAAAGCCTTAAAGTGATCTGAATTTTCATCCATCCATTGACGTTGTTGAGTGCGTCTGCAATCTTTGCACACTTTCCTGTATCCTGTTTTAGATTTCTTACATTTAACGAACTCGTGGATTTCTTTGGTCTCTCCACATTTATTGCAAGTATCAGTACTCATATCAGTGTGTCTCCGCCCAGTTGTTACCGATCTTGAACTCACCGTCTAGCTGTACGTTCATCTTCAACTGTCTACCTGCTGCTGCTATAGCTTCGACTGCTAACACTCCGAACGTCTGTGCTTTATCTGGTACTACCTCAGCTTGGAACTCATCGTGTACGTTAGCTACAAAGCTGTACTCTCTACCGTGTTGCCACTTCAGCTGGTTGAGCTTATGAAACAATTGAATCAAAGCTACCTTCATACATACAGCACCTGCACTTTGTAATAACATATTGAGAGCTGCGTGACTGCTGCGTATCGGTAGGATGCGTCCGTCTAAACCTTTGAGTTCTCCGCCTGCTTTCGTCTTGCGTTGTACATCAGCTTGTAAACGAGCGAGTGCTGGTAGGCTGCTGAAGAACTTACGCTTGAGCTGTTGTCCTTCCCTTGCTCCACCTCCTATAATCTCTCCCATCTTGTGGTCACCCGCTCCGTAAAGCAGTGCGTAGATCATAGTCTTAGCTTGGTCACGTGTCTCCAGCCCTGCTGCCTTTTGATTGACGGTATGCACATCTCCTTCAGTTACAATCTTAGCGTACTCACCTCTATCGTAGAACGCCATGTAGTGTGCAAGCATACGCAGTTCTAAACCACTAGCGTCACAACCTACTAACTTGTAACCTTTACGTACTGTGAATAACTCACGACACTCCTTACCGTAGTCAGCTCGTACACTAGGTACTTGTGCTACATTGGGTGTGCTGTGTGTACATCTACCTGTTACTGCACCGTTAGTATTTACTCTGCCGTGTATCACTCCGTTCTTCTGTAGCTTCAGCCACGCTTGTTGACCTTCAGCTAACTGACCTAGTCTCTTCTGTACTAAAAGAAAAGATAACAAGTCTGCTGCTATAGGATGATCGATACCTTTGAGTACAGTTTCATCTACCTTGTATGTCTTACCATCGTTCTCGGTAGGTAGTTCGTAACCTAAAGCCATCAAGCGTTCAGCTATCTGCTTCCGACTGCCTGGTTTAAACGGTATCTCTTTGACTGCGTTGCCTTGCTTGACTGCGTTCTTAACTAGAGCTTGTACTTCACCTGCTTCCTTTAACTTCAACTTGATGTCGTTCTTAGTCTTACCTTCGTAGGTTGCTTGGTCTGTTGTTAACGTCCAACCGGCTGCACTCTTCATCTCTACCTTTGTAGGTTTCCATTGAGTCTGTAAGTCAGTAGTTAGCTTGGCTCGTATACCCATAAGCTTGGCAGTTAAGTAGTCAGCCTTGTCCATGTCTAACTTAAACCCGTGTCGTTCCTGTTGACTGATGATAAACTTAAACCAATGTTCGATGGCTATCATCTGTGGGCTAGGGTTTTGTTTGAACAAGCGATCGTATAACAACTGTGTTACTATAACATCTCGCTCACAGTACTTACGCATCTCTTCGTCGTACACCTCGAACGCATCGTCGTCCTCTCCGTATGTTAACTTAGTAGCACTGCCCATCCTGTGTCCCCAAGCCTTCAAGCTGTGACTACCTACTAACTCCTTATCGAAGTTATTGCGGGACCAGTCATCGTTACGTAGGTCAGGGAAGGTACACCTAGATAGTACAAGAGTATCAAGTACATTAACTAGTGGAGGTGAGAAACCGTACAGCTTCTTCAGTGCTGGTATATCGAAGTCGATGACGTTATGTCCTACGATTCGTTCTGCTTGTGACAACATCAGTAGGCCACGCTCTATACTTTCCCCGTGAAACGTCAGCATCTTAGGGAGCATCGGATCGTAGATCGATAAGCAATGGCAGGTGTGTACGTCAGATAGTGTAGCCCAATCGTTAATCTTGTTGGTCTCTATATCAAAGAATAGTGTTCGTGTCATGCTTCCTCCTCCAATGTTTTACTTGCTTGTCCGTACATAATATACAGCTCTTCATTATCCTTTAGGTACTTCTTAAGTATCTTACGAACAACAAAGTTTAACTCTTCGTGTTCATTTAAATATAATTCTTTGTAAGTATCCCTAAAGTATTTACTATCAACTTGTAGTCGTCCTTCTTGGAATCTCAAGTAATTAACTAACTCTGCTTCTGCTCCGTTAATCATAGCACTTGCAAGAAATTCTATCTGATTATCTGTTATTGGTTTCATTATTAGAATGGGTTATTGGTTTCATCGCTTGGTTTAAACACATCAGGACTGTATCGTCCAGAAGCACTGTCGTAGTGCAGTGTGTCACAGTGTCCTGTCTGACCGCTGAATCTATTCTTCAATACACGTACTCTTGTTTCGTTACTGATTGTCTCACTCTGTTGGTTACGCTCCAGTCCTATAACAATATCAGACAGCTGTGCTATAGCTTGGCTACCTCTTAGGTGGTGAAGACTTACTCGTCCTCCTTCTTCGTGACCGCTATCGACACGCTTCAAGTGAGACACTAGTACCATACCGCAGCCTGTCTCTTCGACTAGACTTCTAAGCTTTGTCATTGTGTTATCAATCAAGCGACGCTCGTCGTCTCCTTGGATACCACTAACAACAATCGATAGATGGTCCAAGAATATCCACTTACAATCGTATCCTTTAATTAGATACTTGATCTTACTTAACAGGTTGTCGCTATCCATACTACCGAAGTGATCGTAGGTGTAGAAGTTCCCGTTACCTACCGTCTCTTCAAACGCAGGTCGTAGTACCTCCTCACTTGTGTCGTCCTCTTCTAAGTGTATAGGTTTGTTGATGTGGATACCCATGATACCAAGTGCCGTCCGCCTGACTGACTCCTCTAGTGCTATGTATCCTACCTTCTCGTCTAACCCTAAGATATGATGAGCGATCTCTCGACAGAACAAGGACTTCCCAATCCCACTACCCGCACACACGGTTACTAGTTCGCCTTGTCGCATACCTAGAGTTAACTCATTCAATCCGTTGTAAGGATACGGTATAGATTTACTGTGTTCTTTATCAGCTATAACATCCCACAACTCTTGACCGTTTACGATACCGTCTGGCCTGTACTCACGTGCATCAAACAAGCAACTGACTAACTCCTTAGCTCGTCCAGCTACTAACATATCGTTCGGGTCTTTGAGTGGTAGCTCTGCGATTCGTGCTTTGCCGGGCGTTAGAAGTGCTGCACATTCAGCTGCTCCCTTCCGTCCGACATCGTCCATATCAAAACAGAATACTACTTGTTCGTACCTGTCTAACCAATCGATAGCTTGAGCTACAAACTTCTTAGCTGCTCCGGCTCCGTTAGGTACACTAACTACTGGCCACTTGTTATCCATAGCTTGACTAGTACTGAGTGCATCGATCTCTCCTTCCACTACCACAACACGCCGACCTCCGTCACGCCATAGGTGCTGACCATACAGTCCGATCAGTTCTCCTTTAGTAGAGAATTGTTTATTGGCGTAGCGTATCTTCTGACCGCAAGTCTTACCGTCTCTAGTTTTATAGTTAGCTATCTGACAAGGCTGTCCGTTATGATTGCCCATCCAGTAGCCCCACTTCCGACAAGTGTCTTCGGTAAGGTTACGACGGGCTATCGCTTCGGGTTCTCCTTGTACATAATCTCTGGGTGTTGGGGTGTTGGTTTGTTTACTTAGTCCTCCTTTTCCTCCAACGTGATCGTCGCAACTGAAACAATGGGTGCTACCGTCGTCGTTGGTGGAGAGTGCATCTGAACTTCCGCACTTATTGCATGGTTGGTGTGTTGCTGTAAAAGCCATGATTTAGGTATAGTTTTGTGTGCATATTGTATGTTTTTCTTTTCGCACCAGCGAGCGTAGGTGGTGTTACTTCCTTTACGTAACTTATTGTAAGCGTTCATAAACACCATGCGTATATCAAGGTGAGGATGTTGCTCTCTTATAAGTATATGTTTAGTTCTATCCTCCGCTGTCCATAAACCTTTAGCTTCTATGATGATGCCGTTAGGTAAGATGAAGTCGGGAGTGTATGTAGCTGTCTTAACATACTTTAACTTAACTGTTTCGTATTCAAAGTTAACACCACCTCGCTTAAGCTGAGATGCTAATGTCTCTTCAAATCCAGAACGGTAATTAGAAGTTCGCTGTGAGCGTTTCTTCCGTCTCTTCCGCATCGAATGCTGAGTCAAATGTTTCACCGCCGTTAGCTACGTATCCTTCTTCAGCTGTGAAGCCAAACGATTCAGCGGACTGTTCACTCACTTGTTGATTAGCTAACTCTAATACTTGGACGGCTGCTAGTTCAAACGACACACCAAATCCAAGTGCAGCTGAGTACCAGAAGTTAGGACGGAAAGCTACATTAACTTTACTACCTCCCCATACCTGTACATCTTTCGGTAACGGTTTACCTTGTGCATCGTACATAGCTACACTGAAAAAGTATTCCTTACCTGCCTTGGTTTTCACACCACCTTTTAACTTAGTCTTGATGATGAGCTGACCGTCCTTCTCAACGATAGGAATCTCAACCTTCTTTACTTCTTTACCTAACTCATCTTGTTTAGCTTTCAACTCTTGCTCATATATAGGGCGTAGTTGTTTCTTAACTTGATCAGCTAACTCAGGTGTAACGATAACTTCACATTGGTACTCACCGTACTCTTTCTTGTATGTCTTGTTTGGTTCATTCAAGTGGCAATACTTTGTAGTACCTCCTACTTTTATTATGTCGTGTTTCTTTCGTGCTTTTACTGTCATATCTCTATGGGTGTTTATGTTTTTAAGAAAGCAGATACTTCATCTGTGTTATTGCAGAGACATCTAAGTCTCCAAGCTCCGGCACTGACGGAAGTTCTGCTTCTGGGTTGGTGTTGATTTGCTCCATTCGGAACTCGGTCAGGAGATCAACGTTAAATGTTTGAGAGTAGGTTCTTCTTACGATTGCGTTCATAGCTCTGGCGTTACAAGCGTGTGTTACAAAACAGTCATGTATATAAGCAGCATCGAAGTCAACAACGTTTGCAACTTGATGGACGATTGATGCGTCTAAGCTGTGTATAAAGTTAGCAGTGACTGCATTTGTTTGTCCCTTCGGGTCGATACCGTCTTCAAGCTCATCAGTGTTGATAGTTATACTTAGGTTTTGAAAGACAGATTCTACCTTCACCTTCTTGTACCTGTGAAAACTTTGTACCACTTTAAATCCTGTAGGTGTAGTCCAAGTGATCGGTTGGTCGTAGCCCATAGCTCGTACACTTTCACGTAAAAACTGCATGACTTGATTGACTGGACGACACATCTCAGTAGCTAATCTATTTACTATCTTACTGATCCAGATAACAGCTGTTAACATCTCGCCTACTCCCGTCCAAGGATGATTGATACCTATACTTTTAAAAATATCTTGTACTAAATTATAATGTGTAGCTCCGTATGGTTTATTCATCACAGCTAACTTAGCTAACTTACGGGAGAATCCATACTTCATCCACTCCTGAGCTAGTACACCACCGTCTTTCTTTAGTTCTTCGTACACCCGATCAGCAAACTCAGCGTACATATCGTTAGCCTTATCTCTATCTACTAAGTTACACATTCTACCTGTGTCCTTGTCCCGTAGTAATAACGATAGGATTTGCATACCGTTGTTACTGCAATCTTGACGGACAGGTAGGTAAGATACATAGCCGTACCCTTCTTCAGTAAACTTCTTGTACTCTAAACAGAAGCGTAAGAAACAGAACGGATCACTAGCTTCAGTCCACCAGTCAGTACCGTGTGGATCATTTGCTGCTTCCAATATAAACTTCTGTCGTTTACCTATCCATTCAAGTCGTTCATCGCGTGTACCTTTTACTCCCCACATATTAGCACCGTGTACCAATATAGTTTCCAAGTCATCTTCATCTACTACTTGTTCACCCCTACTAAAGTCTAGCAAACTCTTAGCTAAGTCACTGCCTTGTGGATGTAAGTAGTACGGTAAAGCGTACACCCTACCTCTGTAGTCACAACGATACGGAAAGTAGAACTTGTCCCACTCACTATATACTTTACCTAGGTGTAAGATACGACAGGTTTGATACCTCTTACTGCTGTTCGATTCGTTCGCGGTTCTGATGTCCTTTTGTTTTAACTTCCAAGCCCTGAACTCATGCGGACAATCACCGGTATACCTCGGTTGCTCGTCTATCTCTCCAAAGTTTGGTATGTTTCCTATGACTCGTTTGTTTTCCCAACACCTTAAGGTGATAGCTAATACATCTTTGTTAATTTGCCAAGCTGTCTTCTGTAACTTATTAAGAGCAGACATAGCGTGTTGGTAAGAACTCTCGTAAGGTTTGAAATTAGCTACAGGTTTACCCGTGAATAGCTTTTGTGGCGGCATATGTTTAACGCTGTATCCTCCACCCACTAGACCGTACCAATCAACCGGTTCTTCAGGTAGTGCCATCTTAAATACACGAGTAGTCTCCTTCCAACTATCAAAACGACTCACCCAATCTGTAAATTCATTAGTCGCACGGACAATACGCTCGGCTTTGTGTCCCTTCTGTCTGCCTGTAGCAAAGTCCACGACCCACAAGCCAGTCTCTATCCTTATTTCTTCTAACAACCAAGCACCTAGCCCCGCCTTGCACTTGCTATCCCATAGTGTAAATCGTTCATCTTCATAGTCGTAAAACTGCTTAAGTTTCATAGCTTTAGAGCGGTCATCCATAGCCAGTAGGTCAAGTTTACTGGGGTGCATAGTATCTAATGCTTTGTCCCATCGTGCTTGGTTCTCGAAAGCCTTACCTATCTTATACGCCATCCTACCCACCGGTAAATTGAACTGTAAGTTATCAAGAAAAGTTTGAAGAGCTAGACTAGCTATCTGATACGGACACATATCCAACACGAAGGTAAGAAACAATGGAGTCGTATGCTCTGTACTACCTCCAAAGGTATCTATAAAGTCCTCCACTTTCTTTCCTAACTTCGGAGCTTGGACACGTAACATACGCTTAGATGCTTCAGTCTTACTGGACTCGCCATCCATTCTTAGCTTTGCTTGGCGGTTACGATACTGTGCTCGTCCCCATTCACGCATACGCCAAGCCTTACCCTTTGTTTTCTTCTCTTCGGTCATCAGTATTCTTGTCCTTCTTGTTGCTTATTAAACCATGTACGAGGGAGCTTGCGTGATATTTTAGTACGATGAGCAATAAGTTTGCCGTCCCCATCGCGTACATACTTACCCTTTTTATCCGTCTCAAAGCTAGTGATCTGAGTGTTCCCCCAAAAGTGATACCATCCATCCGCTATAGCTCGATGATCGATACTGCTCCAGTCAAACGGACAGTCAGTTATCTCCTCGTTTATATCGAACTTTGTGCTCATGTCTCAGTATGTCGTTCTCCGCCTCCCAAAACTGCCCGTTTACTACGAACGGCTTGTTCTCTTGGGTCATCGATTCGGTTGGCGAACAGGTAATCTTGTACCTCGTCCTCATCCAAGCCGTCAATCGCTTCCAAATGATATTCTCTTTCCTGTTCAAGTTCATAGTCTTTGTCGTAAGGGTTGGTGCTGTTTAACCAGTTGTCGTAGGTGTTCATCTTATTATATTTTATCTCTTCGGGTATGTCCCAAGATCGGTTAGTAGTAAATAAGCCTGTTCTAATCACGGTACATCCAAGCTGTAAAGATTATTATTATTAAGATGATAGATAGGAATGTAAGACTTGTCATAATTATATATTCTCCTTCGGTCATTGGTTCAATAGTCGGTTGACTTGATAACTTTGCAGATGTTGCATGAATAACAATTATCTAAAATAGTTTGATTGTCGTATGCTTCTTGTGCTTCTGCTAGTGTTTCGTAAGTAATGTAAGTATCTTGTATGTTACCTTTTATATCTTTGAACATATAAGCTAGTATGTAAGTTGTATTAGTAGTATTCATTATTTTATTGGTTATTCAATTGGTTCTTTATATCGTCTCCGATTGGTTCGTAATTACCGAGGGCTTCGATCTGTCGCTTTAACTGCTCGTCTTGTAGCTCAACTAGTCGTTCACGGACAGTTAAATTGTCGGTTAGTCTTTGCTTTAGGGACAGGTAATGTTGGATGAGAGCGTCAAGGCTTGCGTCATCTAAGCTAGGTAAGTTTTCGGGGTCAGTTGTCATATAGGTTTTTATTGGTTAAAGTTGTGATCGTTGCAAGTTGTGCCTTCGTTCTCCATGCCTTGCAAGCTTATATCGCACTCCTTACAAACTTTACGGACAGGTACACCTAGCTTTTTAATTTCCTTGAGCGTTTGCTTAGCTTGTTCTATGAAGTCTCCCTTGCTACTGGCCGTTCCTTGAAACTGAGGATATTGACGACAAGCCCAAAGAATATTCGGACAGGTACTGTATCGCTCGGACTCGACTCTATAGAAGAACGCTATCTGATTGCCGTTGTGATCGGTTAGGTAGATGGTAACGCTCATAGTCTAAAGATAATGTAACCAGTTTCTTTGTTTATCTTATAGTAAACATCTTTCAAAAAGTCACAGGTGTATTCATCAAGGTATTCAGCCTCATTCTTAAAATCGCTTTCCATCCAAACTCTGAGTAAATGCAAGCTCATTAAAATTTCATCTTCGCGATTAGGGCAGTTACCATAAAGGACATTAAAAATATCTTCGTAAATGTATTCGTCAATATCTTGGACTAGATAACAAGGTTGGTATTGTTCTATTTTCATAGTATTATTATTTAGTAGGTTTAGCTAAGTGGAAGCGAAGGTTTAACATAAACGCTATGCGTTTGCCGGCCTCTTTGGCTTTGCTCACGCTATTAGCTTCTATCGTTGCCACTTGTTGAGGTTTGTCGGAGCTGTCTAGGCAGATGATTTGATAGTCTCTTTTCATTGGTCGCTACGCTCCAACGCATTCATTCGCTTTGCTCACTGAATGCTTTTGTGCCCGTCTTTCATCCCGTCTTTTCAATAAGTAAGATTTAGGAGCAAGTCTGTTTAGTTTCCTAATACCCTCTTGATATATTTCCTTTACCTTGCGTAGCTCATGCCAGCGTTTATCCTTTGCGGAATCCAAGGTCATTCCAAGGTTTCCTTTTGGGTACGCTTTCAATTCATCGCAAGCCTTATCAAAAGAGCGTTCCAAGCATTCAATTGAAACTTTGTAAACATCGTATTCCATAGGTTGCAAGGATTCGTAATGGTTCACTTGTTTGACGCAAAGATTAGGGTCAGTGTTTTCTGAAGTTTTCATTTTGATAGGTAGGTAAGGATTAATTATGAAAAGATGATGCTTAGGACAATCAAAGCCCAACCCCCCAAATATAACAAAGGGAAGCAGTTTGCGATGATCTTGTCTAGTTTTGAGTTTTGATCGTTCATGGTTTTATGCGGTTGCAAGTGATGATTCCTCGATTTGTTGATAAGCTGAATAAATGCCATTGCGAATGAGAAAGAAAGAAATCCAAGTCATATGAGTATTTAAATCACGCATTGCATCCTCATTATTAAACTCAAATCCGTTGTCTCTGACCTCTTCCACAGCTTGCATAAATAGCTCGTGATTATATTCTCGCATCATGTTTACTAAATCCCATGCTTTTGAGTAATAGATAACATATTGGCAACCATCAGCGATTTCGTGAATGCGATCGTTTACATCAATATCATCTGAGTAAGAGTCGTTTATATCTTCCGCTAAAGATTTGCAGTAATCTAAGTATTCTTTGTAGTTTTTCATATTATTGGTTTTAACGATAACATCATTGCTACCGCTTGAATCCACCCTTGCCATAAGCCGTCAACCTTTACAAATACTTTTTTCGATTATGATGTTCTTTGTAGATCAACTAATAGGTACTATCAAGAATGCTAATAATAAGATGAATGGCGATTGGATTGCTTGTTGAGACTGAATCTCATAATTGAGACTCAATTGAGACTGAGAACCAAGAAAGCGAAAAAGACATAAAGGACTAAATACATATTTAAACTAACAACGAAAATAATAACGACAGAATCATACTTACACCAAATAAACTAAGTACATAGATATTAGACAGTAGCTCTGGCAATTATATAATAAAACAGTACGATCAACGCCGTATTTAAACTAACAAGCCTGCTTTACTCGTGTAATCAGTCCGCACTTTATGTATTATGTCCAATAGACTTTGAATGAGTTAACTTTATCGTACGATTGAATACCCCCTCCCCTATAAGAATCTTGCGGGTACACGCGGGGGTAATTAAACGCACGCGTATATAGCGTACCCCCTCAGATTTTTTCAACTAAACCTTTCGACGGTGCGTGTCGTTTGTGCTACGTTATACGTATATGTTAATAGCAACCTTTACTGACTGTGATCCTATACCTATAGCGAAGCCTCCTCCGTCCTTTCCGATGTACGCTTGGGAGTCAGTCTTCTGGATTTAGAACTTCGGCGAGAGGTCGTCCATATCGTTATCGTCCTCTAATATAGTATCGTCCCCTGTAAAGATAACATCATCTGTTTCAGTCAGTACAGACAACTTAGCGAAGTCCAGGCTGCCCGCTATCGTGTAGTCGTTAAGATCGTATTCACTCTTGAACCTATGTATAAGTTTGAATAGCTCGTATTGAAAAGTGTCTGTCTGTTCGTTTATATCCATAACGACTGTACTATAACAAAAGTTGAGAAGATATACTAGGTTATAAGTATTACACTTTTTTACTTAGTGATTTAACTTTGAGGGTTGACAATTTCCCTTCGGCTTGAGATCGTTATAATTAGTCCTACGTAAGTAAAGGCGTAAGTACTACGTCAGTACAGCGTTTCGTTAGATGTTTCATAAGCTATAGCTATATCTATAAGGTTCCTTAGCTCGTCCTCTTTAAGCGTAAAAGCACATGCGTAAGTACAGCTGAAGTAAGTAATTAACGGTAAAGCTACTATAGCTACTTGTTTCTTTCAATCGTTACCTCTAACAGCTTTATACGTTTTAAGTATTGAAGGTTTCGTTATAACGCACGTTTTTAAGGATAGGTGTGTCTACAACAGTAGAGCGACTCACATCCACAAGTTAGCTACAACTTTGTTATTAGTCTTATGGAAGCTATCAGTAAACGTTTGAAGTTCTTTATGCAGTAGTTCTTGTTTACGATCTAACATACTTTGATCTACATCATTAGCCATTTGTTCTACCCAATAAGCTATAGCTATAGATAGAGCATCTAGACGGTCGTCATGAACTAAGCTACCTCTATCTCTTGTTATTCTAGATAATTGATACATCAGCATATATCTAGTTTGTTGTTCTATAGGATATGTAAGAGCTGATTTGTAATCATAAGTTATAACAGAAGGGTCGATGATTAAGCGATGGCTATTAAGAACTGGTTCTAAAGTATCTACTATACGAAGTTCCTTTTGTTTGTTATGACGTACCTCTTCTATAGTTACAGGATAGCTTGTTCTAAATAGCGGCTTTATAAGCTCCATAAACATACCGTCACCAAAGTTAGACTCTATAACTACTTTATTAACTTTGTTATCCTTAGCTATAGCGACTAGATGCTTTAACGTCTTTTCGTCGTATCCACCTTTTATACCTCCAGCATCGGGAACGTATAGTTGACCGTTAAGCATCTTAACTACTGCATAACCTGTTTCATCCTTACCGCGTCCAGAGGGATCGATAGAGAGTACAGAACCAGTATAAGGTATCATATCACCTACAGTATTAGAAGGTCGTCTATAGCGGTCTCCACTGAGTCCTACATTAGGTAGTTCTCTATCTGTGTTATCGTCGTCACTGGACCACACTACTTTTTCAGGAGCTAAGTCTACATCTACATCCATTATAATAAGATCGTTAATCTTTAATGGGTATCGATCAGCATCAGACAGCTTAGGATTAAGCATGAACTGTAGAGCATATCCTGTACGTCCGTAGGACATCTTACGTTCTTCTAAGTCTAAGTCAGAAAATCTAAGAGGTTCTGTTGTAGTACCTACAGTGTCTTCGTCTATAGCGTCCGCTAGGAGGGGTGCTAGATCGCCTGCATAGTTGTAAGCAGCTTCTTTAGCGTTAGGATACTCAGAAGGCCATATACGAGCGTTGTAGCCTCTCTCTCTTAATTTGTTATAGATGGAGTCTTCGCACTGTGGAGTACCTAAGAAGAGGATACGAGAGGTGTCTAAGGGTTTAAGGATAGCTTCAAACTCTTTTACTTGTTCGTCTAGCTTGTCACGCATTCCTTGTGTAGCTGAGTTGTTAGGGACTTCTACGTCGTCTGCTACGATTATATCAGCACGAGAACCTGTAAGCTGTGATGTTATACCTAATGACTTAACGGAGGGAGCGTGAGCTGCCGGAGCAGGGCCTACATCAAAAGCTATCTTACTGAAGCGTTGGTTATCTTTAGGTTTTAATTGTTGTAGGAGAGGAATCTCTTGGATGATACGTAGAGTAAATGTAGAGAAGTCGTCTGATCTATTCTTACTGGCTGATACAACAAGTATGTTCTTAGATGGGTCTAACAGTAGCTGGTGTACTACATACGCACTACATACCCAGGACTTACCTACACCACGGAACGCCATGATTAACGATCTCTTCGGACCGTGTTGCATATACTCCGCTATATCGTATTGAAGCGGTGTAGGGTCTGGCAGATTAAGGTGTTTCCAAACTAGGTATAGAAAGTTTCTAAAGTCCTTGAGCTTGGGTGGTATCTCGATGTTGTTCTTCTTCAAATGGTAACGCTTCTATCTGACTGTTTAACGCTTGTAAGGGTGTCCCTAAGCCACTGTCCATAGTAACATTGTTATCCTTCAGGAACTGACGAGCACCGTTAAGTAGAGCAGCGTTGTACTCTCCGTGTTCGTCCATCATATCTATACTGTTCCTATATGCGTCTGCAATCTTGTCGTGCAGTTTACTTCCCTCTTTATGACTGAGCATAGTGTTATAGTAATAAAGGTTGTTATCTTTGTAAACAAAAAGAGGCGGCTCCTAAGAACCACCCCTTAATGTATGATATGAGTAAACTTATCCTTTTAATTATCTCTCGGTATTTCTTCACTGTGATCACCTAGTCCGTTCATATTATTGAGTATCCTAGTGATCCATGTGTTCAAAAGAGCGGATGAGCTGACACCGAGTTTATTAGCGATGCCAGCCACATCCTTCTTCTGTGACCGTTTGAGACGAAAAGATATATATGACATATCGTCCTTTTTCTCTTTCGTACTCATTAGGTGTTATTAATTCAATATTAGGCCATTGCAGCTGTGAAGTCAGCTAATGATCCAAGATTGTTACCGTCTCCAAGAACAACGTCGTTTGCTTTAACGTCAATCAAGGAAGCAGATGAGTCGTCTCCACTGATGTCAGTAGAAGTAGCACCAGCTGAGGTTTTGTAGAAAGCGAACTTGTCGTCACCTTCGTCGTATACAACAGCGATGTTTCCGTCGTCGTCAGAGCCACGCTCAATGATAAAACCAGCGTCGTTACCGTTGTTAGCACCACCAGCAGCTCCGTCATTAAGAAGCATGATAGCGTCAGTAACTTGGGAGTTGGTTGTTTCGATGGAGGTAGTTGTACCTTGAACAGTTAAGTTACCGCTAAGGACAAGGTTAGTTCCGCTTACATCTCCGGTGAAGGAAGCTCCGCTAAGGTTAGCTTTGGCAGCGTCAAGAGCCGATTCAGCAGCACGTGCAGTTGAAGCTTCGGAATTGATGTTCGATTGAAGAGTAGTGTCAGCAGATGCACGGGCAGTAGCTTCACCACTAACAGCAGCAATACGAGCAGTTTCTTCAGCGTCGATGTTGGACTGTAAGGTCGTATCAGCTGATTGCCTAGCGGTCTCTTCGTCGTCAATGTTAGTTTGAAGCGTGGAGTCAGCAGCTTGACGTGCAGTCTCTTCAGCATCAATGTTGCTCTGGAGGGTAGTATCAGCGCTGGCTCTTGCGGAAGCTTCACTTGTGATGTTGCTTTGAAGAGTTGTATCGGCGGATGCACGAGCTGTTTCTTCAGCGTCAATCTCAGCTTGTAAAGCGGAATCAGCAGAGGCACGTGAGCTAGCTTCAGAAGCGATAGCGTCAGCGTTAGTTTTGATTTGTCCGTCAAGAGCTTCGTCGGCTCCAACTAATGAACTTACCGAAGTAATGTAGTTAGTGGAGGAGTTAGCGGAGTACGAACCACCAGTACCAAGACCAGCACCACTTTGAGTAGCGTCAAGTTCGGATTGGATAGCGGAGTCAGCGGATGCTCTGCTGCTTGCTTCACTGTCAATATTACCTTGTAAGGTAGAGTCAGCAGACGAACGGCTAGAAGCCTCAGCGTCGATGTTAGCTTGAAGGGTCGAATCGGCACTTGCACGACTAGAAGCTTCAGCAGTAATGTTCGACTGGAGAGTAGCCTCAGCGGCTAACGCTCTTGTTTCTTCTGCTGCAATAGCACTCTTGGTCGATTGACCGATTTGATAGAATATGGATGATGTATCTGGCATATTAGTATGTGTTTAGTTAGTGATTATAAAAAATCAATGTGTTACGCAGTACCGTCTGACACAAGCTCTGTCCAAGCAGAACCGTCCCAAATGATAACTTTATTAGTGTCCGTCTCAAAGTAAGCTTTACCTGCAACAGGAGAAGCGGGACGGGTGGATGATGTAATTAAATCTAGTTTAGCCATGTCTTATAGTTCCTCGATATTTTGAGTCCAGGATTCGCCGGCAAGTACAGTAAGTATAGCTGAGTGACTCAGTGTGTCTTTACCGTACAAGCAACGAGGTTTAGGTCCTTCGTATTTAACAAAGGTTTCATCCCCCGCTACGTTGTATCTTAGTGTATCTCCTGAAGTCTCAAGCACATCGTCAAAGTTGACGGTTGAAACATCAGAAGCGTTTATTATTACATATTGTCTATCGCTCATAATTATTAAGGAGTTTCGCTTACGAAAGTAGGACCGTTTACTAAGGTCATATCATTACTTCCAGCGTTATCAGAAACCGTAGGTGAACTATCTCCATCGCCGAATCTCCACCAATGCGTAAGTCCTGAGATAGAGGACAGGTCGATAGCTTTATCTCCCGAATCTCCACCGGAATTATAGATCGATGTTATATCAGAAGAGCTCAGAGTTGTTCCAGTCCACAGCCCTACCTCATCCACGTCACCGTCAAAGTAAAAAGAAGTACCCCCGCGGAAAAACTCTTTTATTTGCCAATCACCATCGGTTTGAGTTGTACCTGATTGAGCACCGTTGACATAGCACTTCAAACTTGTTCCATCCCCAGTAAAGGCAATGTGATGCCAAGTATTTGTGGTTATAGCAGACGAAAGAGAAAAGGTTTTCGCTCCTCCACCAGCCCTGAAAAATATAGTATTGGCCGACCAGAATAATACTCCATACTGATTTGCTGTGGTTGTGGTAAACCCGTTCTGAGATGTGTTATTAAAACGAAACCATCCTGAAATACTCTTATTACCAGACAGAGCCGAGTACGTTGAACTTAGTGTTGCATAGTCGTTTGTACCGTCTAAAGATAGGCTGTATTCGTTACTGAAGCTTGCACTAGCATCGTTAGCGAAACCTCTCCACACTCCACTATCGTATACAACAATAGAACCTGCGTCTGTGCTGCCTTCTTTCTTTAAGTACATCTCGCCATTCTTAGCAAGACCGTTAGTAACTAGCGAAGATTGTTCACTGTCGTCAATTAGTGTAATGTCACTCATTATTAGCTGTTGTTAAAGATTTGCCAGTCACTGCCGTCAAATACGTAAAGCTTCGTAGAGTCGCTTCCGTACATGATCGTACCTGTGTCGTCGCTAGTTCTAGCCGTTATGTTTGCAGCTGTGTCTACAGAAGGAGCAACGGTCTCTTGAGGGAAGCCAAGTATAGACTTTAAGAAGTCTGTAACTGCGTCCGTCTTGTTTACCTTTTCGTCCAACTTCGACTTAACAGTTGTTCCTATTTGTTGAAGTATGTTAGCCATCGTTTGTAATTTTTATGTTAGTGGTTATTGATTGTCAAAACTATTAAGAAGATACCCAACCTGACTCAGTAAATACATACAATTTATTAGTATCAGTGGCAAAAGCCATAGTTCCTAACTCATCGTCTGTCCTTGCTTGTATATTACTTTCGGTGTCCAGAATTGCTTTACTCGTACTAGTAAGAGATATTAGTAAATTTCTAACACTTTGTCCCATTTGATACCATACACTCATATCTTGTTTTGCTTAATTGGTTAACTGTGACACTTGTTAGTAAATCACGGATCACCTGTCAAGCCTTCAATAAATTCATCGTAATCTCCTACCTCTTCCTCACGAGCATCTAAGAAGTAAGGTAAAGAGTTCCAGGCAGTCGTGCCGTCACCTATCTTAATACGGTTGCGGTAGGAGTCTAATTCAATAGCTACCTCACCTTCTAGGAGCACTGGGTTCTCTTCTTGCCACTCAGTACGGGTTCCTCTTCTTAATTGTATACGTTTAGTAAAGCTAGGCATCAGGTTGTCCTCCGTCAAATATATCAGTGTCTTCTAAAACCGGTCCACCTCCGTCAATAGTAACAAAGAATGGATCACTCTCTAGGGATGTTACTTTAGTTTGCAAGTTGTCCGCCTTATCTTTGTTCTCTTTTGCAGTAGCCGAAGAACCAGCAGCAATAGTACGTTGCTGGAACGCTAAAGGATTAGGACGAACAACAGGTCTTCTAGCAGGTCTAGCCATATTAAGCTACAGATTTATCTCCTCTGCACTTCCATTTCTTTCGGCTGAGGTTATTAGGACTATTAGGATCATTCCTCCAGTTGCCTTTTATCTTGTTAGACCTTCCACAGTAAGCATCGCCCTTAGGAGTTCCTGGTTGGATTCTATCACCACCACCTTTAGCTTCACCGGCTTGACCGTAGCCTATACGACGCTCTCTACCTGTCTTAGGGTCTTTAACGACCTTAACAAATCGTTTACCTTTAGGCTTCTTTATTCTAAGGCTTTTACGCTTCACTTCTTCTTAGGAAACCCACGCTTCATATTAGCGTAAGCCTTTGGTGTGATCGTTGACTTCTTCTTGCTACGGCTAATGCCTAAGCTCTTACGTTTATTAATGTTTTTATATAGACTCATTTCTTAATTAATATCTCCATCATGCGGTCAAGTTTGTTGTGCATCTCATTGATTGCAGTTTCAACTTTACCTATTCTACTTTCAACAGCAGCATCTCTTTCTCGTTGTGCTGCTAACTCTACTTCTATCTTTGTAAGTCGTTTATCACCAACGTCTAAGCGTTCAATTAAACGTTTGATAATCCACCCTATTACGCCTAGAGCTACGACAAGGATGGTGTTAAGAAGACTAGGCAGGGAGTCGATCATCGCTGTTATCCTATTACTACTACTTTAATGTATTTGTTTGCGAAAGTAGCCGCTAAAATCGTCCCCATAACTGAAGGATGTACTGTAGATATATACTCGTAGCCGTCTTCTCCTAACTGTATAGTTACGGTAGTATTAGTTAAACCAGTAACACCGTAGCCGTAGTATATAGTTGCACTTACTACCGCTAAAGGTCCTAATTCCCTAGGGTCAGCCCCGTTAGAAGATGATGATACATAAGTCCTAACAATTAAATCATCAGTTCCTAAGTTGTGATTAAAAGTTAAAGAAGCTGCATCGTCTACACTAACAGGTGTTGATTGATCATCTTGATTGACCCAGCCTGAACTATACTTAGACAAACCTCCTCCTGAACCAGATGATGCAGCAGTAATACGACCTTTCTGGTCAACTGTTAAACTGGTATTCGTGTAAGAACCTGGAGTAACAGCAGTGCTAGCTAGTGTAAGTTCGGTTGAGCCTGTAACATCGCCAATATGAGTGGCGTTCGATACCTTAGCCGTATTAGCTACAATAGCATCAGCTTGAGACGTAGTTATTCCAACCTTAGCCGTATTAGCTACAATAGCATCAGCTTGAGACGTAGTTATTCCAACCTTAGCCGTATTAGCTACAATAGCA
>JAAHTH010000472.1_pt1 | contig 38818 bp, 15 predicted proteins | sample 6116091 | NCBI WGS metagenome assembly JAAHTH01 (sample SAMN13939990, study PRJNA603662) | sponge metagenome | isolation source: marine sponge | host: Mycale hentscheli | place: New Zealand | collected 2006
ACAGGTGTTGGCTATTCAGTTCAACGTGACCATGTAAATAATTTACCTGAGATTGTAAAACCTCGTAAAAAACAAAAATATCTAGTAAGTGACTCTATAGAAGGCTGGGCTGATTCAGTTCGTCATCTTATGTCATCTTACTTTGGAATGCGAAAAACTAAACCTGTGTTTGATTTTTCTGATATTAGACCTAAAGGGTCTCGTTTAGTAACTGCAGGTGGTAAAGCTCCAGGGCCTGAACCTCTTAAAAAATGTTTGTTCAGTCTTGAGCTAATGCTTGAACGAAAAGAAGATGGTGAAAAGTTATCTCCTATTGAAGTTCATGATATGGTTTGCTATATAGCTGATGCTGTACTTGCTGGTGGAATTAGACGAGCTGCTTTAATTAGTTTGTTTTCTGCAGACGATGAAGAAATGATAGCCTGTAAATCAGGAGCTTGGTGGGAAGATAACCCTCAACGAGGTCGAGCAAATAATTCTGCAGTACTACTACGTCATAGAATTACTAAAGAGTTTTTTACGGGCCTTTGGAAAAAGATTCAAGCAAGCGGTGCAGGAGAGCCTGGAGTGTATTTTAGTAACGATAAAGACTGGGGAACTAATCCTTGTTGTGAAATCGCATTAAGGCCATTTCAGTTCTGTAATCTTACAGAAGTAAATGCAGGTATTGTAAAAGATCAATTAGATTTAAACGAAGCTGCATATGCTGCTGCATTCTTTGGTACACTACAAGCAGGTTTTAGTAATTTTCATTATTTACGTCCTATTTGGCAAGAAACTACAGAGAAAGATGCCCTTGTTGGTGTCGGTATGACAGGAATATGCAATGGAAATGTACTTGGCATGGATTTGAAGGAAGCTGCAGGAGTAGCAATTGATGCTAACTATAAAACAGCTATGAGTATAAAAATTAACCCCGCAGCAAGAATTACAACTGTTAAGCCATCAGGCACAACAAGCTGTGTTCTTGGTACCAGTTCTGGTATTCATGCATGGCATGCGCCTTATTATATTCGTAGAATGCAATGCACTAAAGATGAAGAACTATACAAGTATTTAATTATTAATCATCCTGACCTTGTAGAAGATATGACTCTTATTCCTAACTCTGCAGTTATTGAAATTCCACAAAAAGCTCCAGAAGGTGCTATTACACGGAATGATGAAACTGCTATGTCAATGCTTGAGAGAGTAAACAAATGGAATACTGAATGGGTAAGAGAAGGTCATATTAATGGCAGAAATACTCATAATGTATCTGCTACTGTTTCTATTAAAGAAGAGGAGTGGGATTCTGTAGGAGAATGGATGTGGAAAAATAGAGCTACATTTAATGGCCTATCTGTATTGCCTTACGATGGTGGTACATATCAACAAGCTCCGTTTGAAGAGATTACAGAAGAACAATTTAATGAAATGTATGCTAAGCTAACTGAAATTGACTTAACAAAAGTTATAGAGGCAGATGACAATACAGATCTTAAAGGAGAATTAGCTTGTGCTGGTGGTAGTTGTGAAGTAAATATTTAATCGTATATTTGTGATATGATATTGCCAACAAGAGATCTAAGTGTCTATAACCTTAATCCCAATCGAGAAGATTATGAAGACATGGAAGAATATCGTCAAAGACGAGCACTTAACAAGATAATTCTTAAAGAATACAAAAAAGGAACTATGTTTTGGAACAGTAGATTTCAAGGAACATATGTTCGCAAAGAAAAGGAGGGCCAACGGGATGTTGGTGTTCCACAGGAGTAGTGTTGATTGGTTTTACCTACGTCCTGTATAGGCCAGATTGTTTAATTACAGTCTGGCCTTTTTTTTACCCGTTGGACGCTCTTACTATTTAGCGAAAGTAGCAGATTCTTTATAGTGGTAGTTAAGGATATCTTCGATGTACTTATGTTGCTCAAAAAGATCCCCCCAAGGAAGTACATCTCGTATTAATTTGCCTGATTTAGTTCTTCCTTTTTTAGAACCAGATTGATAAACTTCGTACTCTCCCGCTACCATATCTTTTTGAAGTTGGTTTATAAGTTTATATATTCTTTGTATCATAGTCAAACTTACTGCTGGAGACTGCATAATTCTATTAAGTTCTGCTAAATCTGAATACGCAAGTAATTCTGTTTGCAGTCTTGTAGTATAAAAAGCTAGTTTATAATACTTCTCATCGTCATTATTCCCTGACAATAGCATCATAGCGGCAGCTCCAAGTAAGTTTCTAGTTGCAACAGTCATAACAAACTTTTTTATGTTTGCTTTTTCATTAGCAGACAAAGCTTTCCATTGTCTTTTAGTTATTTTTAATAAGCCATTTTTAGTAAATTCTATATCACTAGATTCTATTCCAAACAATTGTCTAAATTTTAGAAGAGTATGATATCCTAAAAGTGCTCCTTGGTCAAATACTACAGCATTAATTCCCGCCTCTGTAGCTTGTGTTTTAGGGTCAAATTTTTTACTAGGCCCTTTATTTACAAAGTCTAGTCTAAGATCTGTATCAAAATATCTAGCAGCAGTTGAGCCTTCTCTTAGTTTAATAAAATATTCTTGAAGATTTTTTAGCTTTGATTTTTGTTTACCACTTTGAAAAGCATTGTACATAGCCCACATTGAATTATCTAAAGCTCTCCATCGAACTTCCATTCCTTTAGGAAGCCAGGTTCTCATTCTGTGTAAAGCAGCTCCTACAACTCTTCTTTTCATAGGAGGCCCTGTTATCCAAGAATAAGGACCATGCATTTTTTCATTTAAAGATTGTATTATATTCGTTAAATAATTAACTCCAACTGAATTTTTTTCAGAATCATACTTAGTAATTCTAAAAGTCTCTACTGCACCTCCTGTATAGGGAATTCTTTCAAATCTATCTCCTCTTTTAACTTCTATAAATGCTATTCTTTTATCTGTCATTAGCTCTACATCGCCTACTTTACTAAAAGCTTCTCTAAGGGACATTCCTTTTTCTCGTTCTTTTGTAGTTTTATTTGCTGTGAGATAATTACCATTTTTATCAAGTGTTTTTGTTTCAAATAGCACTGCTAACATAGTTCCTACATGCATTGCATGTTCTGCCATTCCATTTAGTCCGTGCAAAGAACTTGAATTAAGCACAGCTCTTGTTTTATTAATATATTTAAAGTGAGTATTTAAAGGATTATACTCTGTCATAGGGTCAAATTTTTGAGCTAAAAGATTTACAATATTGGTTGGGTAATCTTTACCTATATCAGAAACAATTCCTTTTAAATTAGCCATATAATCAAGTTGAGCTTTTCCCCAACTTTTTACATCTGCATATTCATTTCCTAAAACCTCTTGTAGGAATTGAAACTGCCCATAAATCATGTTAGCAGTTGAAGACTTTATATTACCACTTAAAATAGTAAGAGAAACAGAATTTCCAAATAGTCTTGAAAGCTTTCTAAGATTTACTTTGTAGTTTGTAGCAGGTATATTTACATTTATATTTAATTCATCGCTTATTGCTTGCCCAAAAAGCTGTGTATTAACCATATCTAAAGCATTTTTATAGATTTGGTTAGTTTCTTTTTCTTTAGGATCTACAAAAATCCTTTCCATGTAAGAACTTGTATCTGAAAATGTACTTCCTAAATTAGAAGTAATTTTCTTCATTAGTTTTTTTCCTCCAGAGCTTGCAGAAATTTTTCTATTCTCTAATATGTATAAAAACATTTCTACATAAGGAAGTATTTTTAGTTTTGCCTCATATGCAACAGCAGTATTATAACCTGCTAGAGTTACAAACTGAATATTAGTATTCTGATCTTTTAAATCTATTCCTGTATTTTTATAATATTTTGGCAATTCTTTAGTAGAGAAATCTATTTTATATCCATTTTCTTGTAAAACTTCATCTGATATAGTGTTCTCAAAGCTCATATCATAGTCATACCCAGGCGTTATTCCAAACATTTGGTTAAGTGCAGGCTTGAGCCACTTATTCCACATTTGGTTAAAAGAAAGCAAGCTGTCTACATCTTCATCCCATCTCTGTGCTCCTGTAGCACCAATTTCAGGTAATGAAAAATAAGTTCTGTAGTTTTCAGGATAAACATCTTCTGACAAAGCTCTTGTTTCCATAGTACTGACATAATACTTCCACTGTGGATCTTCTGAGTTTTTATCTCTAAGCTCTTCTAATTTTTTAAATTTAGAACTATTGTATTCAGAGATATCTGCAGGAAAAATTACTTCTACAACTTTCTTAGGGACAGTACCTGATACAAATTCTCCTTTTCTTAAATTAGCTATATCTCTAGAATCTATAGCTTCTATAGCTTTTGAATTAGGAAGTTTTAAAACATCATACTCTGTTCTAAATAAGAAAAGCTCTATCTCATTTTCAAGACCTGTTACAGTATCTGAAATATCGTATATACTAGATTGAACTACTTCAAGTTCTTGGTCTATTAATGTTTTAGAATTTAGATCTTTAGTACCTCTGTATTTAGCTACTAGTTTAGTTTTTTTAATGTATAATTCAACCCTTTTTTCTTGAAGGTCTGTTAGCTTTTTGTATTGATTTTGTAATCCCTCATCTAACTCGTTATACGTTTTGTTATAAACCCCTCTTTGTGCCTTTTGCAGTTTTGCTATTCTTTGTTTATCGTCTTTTTTTACAGCACGATTCATTTCATAATCCCAGAAAATATAATTCTCTTCGTCTTTATTTTCTGCTTCTTTGGCTTTTAAATCATTGATATAATCTTGAATATATTTCTTTAATTGCACTCTATGTTCATTCCAAAGATTTTCTCTTTTCCCTACATAATAAGCTTTTTGAGAAGTCATATCTAGTATGTTTTCATACAGTTCTTTAGTATTTAAAATATTCTTTCCTAAAGACTTCATATGTTCTACGTAATTTTTATATATAGGATAACTTTCCTTTGCTTTAGACTCGTACTCTTCTTTAGCAGGAAGATGTACCATACTTTTTATATAAAAATTAAAGCTTCTTAAAAGTGCAGAACCAGTATTTCCTGCTTGCAAAGCCCATCTAGATATCCAAGAGATATCGTCTCCTGCTTTTAAAGTATTTTCAAAAAAGAGCTTAGCTTCTTCTTCGCTATACAAATGATTATCTTGTATAGTGACATCTACTAAATTTTGTACTCTTAATCTATACTCATTTTCAGTCTCATCTTTTTTCTTTTCTCCTTCCTCTGTTAATGCAATAGTTTTTCTAACATGATCTCTTACATATTCTAAATGTTGATTTCCCATAAACTGTTCTGAAATTATGGAAGTACTGATATCACGATATTTACTTTCTAATCTACCATAATTTTCTGAAAGTACCTGGAGCCTTTTTATAATAGGATCTACTAACTCTGAAGCTTCAGGCTTATTAAGATCTGCAGTTTCGGCATCACTCTTTATTCTTGGAATATTGTCATATACGCCTATAATATTATCTATGTTCTTTAAATCTATAGGATTAATATTAGAAATATCTTTTACATCTATTTTTTCATATGCTTTAACTATTTGAGCAGAGGCAATTTTTATATAATTATCTAAGGCATCAATAAATTCTGTCTCAATTCTTACTTCAAGTAATTCTGATTTTAATCTATCCATTTGAGCTTTTTCTCTTGTAGAGAATTTCATAGTTTTTAAAAACTTTTCTCTTTCTGCAATTTCTACAGCAAGTTTTTTAGCTTCAGTCTCCCATTTATTAAGAGTACGATTAAGTGCTCCTGTGGGCTGTGGTACAGTTCTATCTATTTCTCTTCCTTCTATGTATGCTTTAACATGTTCAAATAAAAGTTCATTGTACTTATCGAGTGTAGCTGTACCAGGCGGTATCTTTAATATCTCAGCTTCTAGTGTAGGGTTAAGTTTCCAGTTCTTAACCTCTTCGTAAGTCCTATCTGCCTTTAAAGGATCAGCATCATTTTTATAATACTCAACAATATCTTGGTAAAGAATACTATTTGGCCAATCTTCTCTTGGTGCGTTAGGATTTGCTGGATCAGGTATTGTGTATTTACATCCCATTAGTTACATTTTTTATTTATTTCTGTACTAAGAATTTTTAAAACAGTAGACTGCTTATTTATAGCCACTTTAAGAGCTTTTTTAATAGGACTTTTAGCATCTTTTAGAATATTTAAAATAGCGTCTTCTCTAAATTTCTTGCCTTGAGTTAAATTAGATCCCTGAGTTATATACTCTCCAACAGTTTCGCTTAGTAAATCGTATGCTGTAAGATCCGTATTTTCTTTTGTATACCCAAATACATTTAATACAAGGTCTACAAGTTTGTCAAAAAGAGAAGTTGTTTTTTTAAGAAAATCAATTCTTGTAAATTGTTTTGCTCCTCCTTTTATATAATTATCATATTGCTTTTGTGCATCTTCTATTTTATCTACAATAATTATATCTGCTTTATCTGTACCCGTAGAATCTTCAATTGTTTTATGAGAATAATAATCTCCTACTATTTCAATACCTTGATAGGTTTTATTTCTAACTCTAGTTCCTTTCTTATCATCCTTAGTTAAGGTATCAAGGTTTATAGTATCCTTTAGATAAATATATTTATTGTCTCCTTTTTTAGACCTTATAACTGCTGTAGCATTTTCTTCAAGCTGGCTTAAATTTTTAGACGTACTACTAACTTCTGATTTTATTTTTAACTTTTTTAACTGTGCTACTACAACCGAATTTGTCATTCCATAAGAAATAAACTCTGAAATAGCTGTAGTAGTATTAGTAGTATTTAAATCTGATTTGTATTTTTCAAGAACTGTTCTTAATCCTTGAGGAGTTATTTGATTATAAGAAGAACTCTCCATATATAAATTTATTAAAGAGACAACCTTACTTCGGAATACTGGGTCATTTATCGACTCTTTTAAAGTGCCCTTATGTAAAAGTTCGTGCAATAAAGTTTCTGCCATTTCTTCTTTATTAGCAGTCTCTTGCATTACTATTATTCCTTCGTTTGAAGGCCCTTCTTCTATGAAAGCTCCTTTTATTTTCCTTGCTTGTAAAAATTTTCTTGCTTCGGGACTCACTACTGTGAGTATTTCTATACCAGATTGCTCAAGTACAGGGTTCATCATATCTTTTAAAAGTTTTAGATATTCTTTAGATTCTATCGCAGGAGAAAGCTCTTCTAAAAACAGATTTACTTCTTTAGTATTAATAAAATACGTATCTCCTTCTTCATTTTTTAGTTCTTGATATCCTATAACTCCTGATTCTGCTAATAATTTAGCTCTTTTTACTGCTATTCCATATCCAGGAATACCGTAATTATTGTCCATAGACTCTATAAAAGATATTTCAGGTGATATATTTTCTAACTCTGCTTGTAATTCTGTATTGTATTTAGCGGCAAGTTGAACTGCATCAGTTACTGTGACACCGTTATCTACTGCTTCTTGAATAGAGTTAAATTCTCTAATATTACTATCTACAAAAGTAGTAATAGGATTTTTTAATTTAAAAGCTGGAGACAAAACATTTCCTTCATAAATTGTAGGTAAATCTACTGCCTCATCTACACTAGGAATATTTGTAAATGTTGTATTCCAAGGTGCTGCAGCAAAAGACTCTGTATTTATCTCTTCGATTTCTTCTAAAGTAATTTTTACTGCTTTTTTAAGATTTTTATCTATTATTTTTCTAATACTTTCTGCGGCAGGACTATTAAATACAGAAACTTTTCTTACTGCTGTAATTTCTCCTTCAGAATTTTTCTCTTGTACGTTAATATTTTTTACATTTTGTACAACTGAGGTTCCTTCTTCTGTTACAGATTCGTACACTCTCCTTGCTTTTCCAGAATAGTTATAACTATCAATTAAGTTATAAATAGGAATAAACTTAGGCTCTGCTTCTGTTCCAAGATTATCTAAACCTGCAAATTGATACAATCTACGTAGTTGGTCTTTACCTTCTATCATTGAAACAAATGGAACATATTCAGGATATGCTACAATATTTTCTTTATCCTTTTTTAAAGGCTTAACTTCTAGCTTATACTTAAATCTATCTGCTATTCCTATTACAAAAGTATTAAGACTTCCTTTACTTTTATAGGCATTTTGTATAACATTATTATCTACTTCGGGAACTAAATCAGGATTATTTTTTTGACTCATAAGAAACTTAGTAGCATACTCATTATTTATGTCTCCGTTTTCTTTTATGTCATTTGCAATTTCTCCAAATTGGTCGTAAATACCTGTTTCTATTTCAAAATCTAGCGGTACAAGTTCGTGAAAAGTAAACATACCATTTCTAAATCCAGAAGCTATAATAGAAAATTTATATAAATCTTCTGCAAGTTTTCTAACATTAGAATTTGGGTGTGCTAAAAGATCCCCCCATGCTTTAGTAAGTACGTTTTTATCTTTTCCTGATTTAGCAACTTTTGCAGGAGCTATTATATAAGGAAATCCGTCAAAGGTTGATTTACTCTCTGCAGTTAAATAATTAATAAAAGGGTTATTCTTTATATTAGATATATCTTCTTGAGCTTTTGCTAATCTTACAGAAATATTATTAGGGCCATACAAAAGATTTTGAATATTTATAGCTTTAAAATAGTCTGTTTCAGTATAGATAAAACTTCTAAAATTTCTATGCATATTTCTAATAAACTCTTCGTTTTCTAGAATATCTCTAGAATGTTTTGTAGCCTTAGCAATAGTTTCAAGAACTCCGTAATAGGTATCATTTCCTAATAAGAACATATTTCCAAAAAGCTCTTTCATAAGTACTGGACCCATTTCTCTATACTTCCCAGCCATAGTACCTTCAAATCGTTCAGCAAATCCTTTTAATGGAACACTAGCATCTGTAAGCTTTGTATAAAGATTTTCAAATATCCTTGCTTGAGAAAATCCTCCTCGTGCTCCTTGAGTGTCATATTTAGAAGCTGTTACTGCTTCATTTAAAGTGGTAGCGTGTTTTTTAAGATCCATAAAATACTTTAGAAATCCTAGCATTGAACGTAGTTCTGCTACAGAATACTCAACTTTAGTAGAGTCACTTAATTTAGCTAGATATTGTTTGGGGTAGATATCTTCTATAAGTACTCTTTGGTCTTCATTAACTGTTGTATTTCTAAGCATCTCTAAAAGTTCTCTTCTGCTTTTAGGATTAGAAAGACTTTTAGCTCTTATATCTGTTACGTCTTCTTTTTTCTTATCTTCTGAAAGTCTTTCGTTTATCTCTTCTTGCAGCCTTCTAGTTATATAGTTTTCTGCTTTATAAAAGTTTTTTGGAACTTTCTTACCGTTTTCTGTTATAGTAAGCTTAGGAATATTTCCTGATGTAATATTTTGTGTTATTTCAACGTACTCTTTTATAATAGGAAGAGACATAAACATATCAGTCCATTGAGGATCTGTACCAACTCTATCCATTAATGCTACAGTATTTGCAGTAAGATAGTTGTTGTTTATATAAAAAATGTAAGGGTCTTTTGCAATATCCACATATCCATCTAGTCTAGCAGATAGTACAGTAGTAATTGCTACTTTACTATTTAATATTCTTGCCTGTGAAAGATCTGTGCTTCCTTCAGGAGTTATGTTTCCTATGCCAAAGTCTAGTCCTGCAAAATAATAAGGAGATTCTAGCCCATTTCTTTTCCAACTAGGAGAATGCTGAGAAATTCCCGCATCTACAATATGCCTTGCTTCTTGCCCTACTCCCATTTTACCTCCAAGATAAACTTTTCTAATCTGCATTTGCGATGCAAAAGTATACCAGTCAAGATCTGGCTTTGATTTTTCTATGGCAGCCGATACAGTTTTATAAAAAGCACCTTCATATGCATAGTCTCCATTTTCATCAACACTGTAAAGAGAATCTATAACAGTAATGTCTTCTTCTGTAAGATTATTTTTGTTTTCAAGATATCTAACAAGAGTAGAATTGTTTCTAGTATCTACAGAATCAAGAGGATTTATAAGATCTGCAAAAGTATTTTCATCTAGTAATAAAGATCTGTATAGCTCTAACTTTCTATTTCGTAAAGCTTTTTTACTGTTCCTAGTACCAAGGTTTGCTTCAATATTTTCTAAAGCATCTTCACTAGCTCCTTCAAAATTTATGTATCTAACGTCTTTTACAACATCTGTATTTTTTCCATTCTCATCTTTCTCATATACATAGCTAAAAGAAGGTAGCATAATGTACATTTTATCAATATCAAAGTCAGATCCTGTTTTTGCTGTGATTTCATCATAAGCAATTACAGTATCTCCATATGCTTGAGGCAAAAATCCTACTACTTCTAAAGCATCAATACTTGCAATACCTTGGTTAGGAATACGATACCCAATAGCTTCAAGTAGTCTCTTATCTTTTATATATTTCTGAAGTTCTGATTTATTATTAAAAACATTATTAGGAATAAGTTTTTTCATATAATTAGGATGAAATATCAGTGCTCTTTTTGCTCTACGTGTTTCTTATTCCCACATAGCAGCATTTAGCTTATTAAAAGGAAACATTTGTTCTCTTAACTCTGTTTGCTCTTTTTTTGTAAGCTCTGTAAATCTTTGCGGTTTTGTCATACCAAAAGCAGAGGTCTGTATAAAAGATCCTCCAGGCATGTTTAATTTAACAAGTCTCTTAGTAAGTATAGAAGCTAATTTTCTTTCTATAACATCGTCAAAAGGATTATTATCAAAATTGATAGCAAACTCTTTTATTATATTATCTCCACTTTTAGTGGTTTTTAAAGATAGCAATTTTAATATTTTATCAGCAACAGCGTCATCTTTTGAAAAATCTCTTTCTAAAGCCTTTTTTAGTGCTTCTACATCTCTAATAGTGTATCCCATAACCGCATCTCCTTCAATTCCCCATTCTTCTTTAAGGGTTTCAAATTCCATATCACTTAAAGCTCTGTCTATTAAATGAAATTCTTCTACTAGCTCATACCCTTTAACTTTTCTAGTTTTAGTTTTCCACCTTCCCTTACTATCTTTATAAGAATAAGGAACTTTGTAATCTTCTAAGAGCTTTACATTTGCAAGAATATTCTTTTTAGGCTGAGAACCTTCAAGCTGCTCACTAGTTTTATGTGGAGATAGGGGCTGTTGCAATTTCCAATCCCTATTATTTAGAGTCATTATATTAAAAGAAATATCTTCTGACTTTAAAAGTTTACCATTTTGGTCTACAATAGCTGTAGGAGACAGTGCTCCTGCCTTAATACCTGATAAAAAGATAGCTTCGTCTACGTTATCTCTTTTCATTGCTTTTAGCAACTCTCCAATATCTGCTTTATTTTCTACGAAAGCAGGGATAAGAACTGCCTGAGAATACTTCGTATATGTAGGAATTTGCTCTGATTTACCGTGTACTTCAGAATCTCTTCTAGTAAAAGCCATACCTTTAAGAGGTTGAGCCATTACAAGGCTTACATCTTCAACTGTAGGCTTTCCTTTAGGGTCGTTAAGTCTTTCATATGCTTCTTCAATAACTGTTCTATCTATATCCCCTAAGTCTATCATAATGTCTCTCCATCTTTCTAGAGTTATGTAGGCTTGTCCATCTGTTACATCTACTTCAGCATATGCTTTTAGCATTCTTTTTATTTCTGAATCTGTATATCCTTTTGATTTTAAAAATTCAGAGTAATTTTTTATAAGAGCTGCGCTGTTAAGTTCAAAATCTTTCAGTACTGCGACTCTATAAAAAGATTCCTTTGTAAGATTTCTAGAATGCCCTGGAGCTATAATAGATACAATTCTTTTTGTAAGGTCTTCGTCATTTTTATAGTAAGCAGGGTCTCCTGAAAACATTTTTGTAGTTTCTATATAAGAAATCGTACTGTTTACACTAAAAGCTGCTATCAACTTAACTGCATTATTGGCATAAACTTTTTTTACTTTACTAGCTATTGGAGACTCTGCTGCAGGTAAATGCTCATAGGTTTTTTCTTTTATAATGTTATTTTTAACAGCCGCGTCAATATCTTTTCTAATATTATTTTCTAAAACATCTAATACGTAAGGCTGTAACTTGGTTTTTATTTCAGATATATTTTTATTTATTGTCCAAGTATTATCTTCGTTTTTTAATCCTACTTCTTTTAGTATTTCATCATTGTTAAGATTTTTAAATAATATCATTTTTAAACCTCTTGCAGAAGTTCTATCGTGTGTTCCATCTTCATTATCTCTAGTATAGTGAAATGTTTCTGTAAGTTGAGTATCGTCTAAAGTGTTTAAATCGTCTTCAACCTGTGCTATCCTTTCTGCCTCTTCGATTATATAAGAAGACATTAGATTAGATATATTTTTAGCATTATTAGACGTTCTTGTAATTTCTACAAGTCCACTTTCTTTATTAAATTTAACAAAGTCTCCTGCAAATTCATCTTCATAAATAGTAGCACCTTTAAGCATATACCAAGTACTCTTATCTGCAAAAGTTGGAAAGTTTATGACTCTTCCTGATTCTGCAAACATTTTATTTATAGAACTAGCATAAAATTCTCTGTCTACTAGATTTGCATAATCTTTACCTTCTTTTCCAGAGTTTACATCTCTAACATTTGCAAAAGTTGCTATTTCTAGGTCTTCTATAGCTTGTAAATATCTAGACCCTTTACTCCACCTATCCTCTAGAATATTAGACAATTCTTTTTTAGATGCTTGTATTCTATCTACAACATTGAAAATAAAATTAGGCAAGGCATGGGTCCAATAAGTTTTATTGTCCACATTTATAGTACTTCCTGTTATATTTTCTTCAGCAAAAGAAGCTATATCTGCTAAAACTCCTAAAGTATAACTATAATTACCTATTGTATTTTCACTATCTAGATTGAAGTCATTTAATACTACTCCGTTTTCATCTATGTTATTTAATAAATGTCTTATAGAGTATTTATATTTTTTAGTCTTACCTGATTTTCCTATTAAAAATAAATACTGTACTCCTGGTTTTCCGCTTTTTTGTTTTACTAAATCTGTAATTGCTTGTTTTGGCCCTTCTTTATAACTATTTGTATAGTTTATAAGGGCTTGTTTAGAAACTTCTATTCCTATTTTGCTTAAACTAGTCGAAAGATCCCCTAAAAAAGTTTCTATTTCTTCAGTTTTTTCAATAGAAAGTTTATCTATTTTTTTAGTTATTTTTTCTGCAAATTCTTTTAAAGTTTCTTTTAAAAACTCTGGGTTTTTTACAATTATTTCATCTTCTTTTCCTAGCCTAAAGAGTTCTCTTTTATAGTTTTCAAACCATTTAGTTTTTAATCTATATTTTAAAGATTGTAATGCAGCGTTTACAGGTCTTACAGTTTTAGTTGTAATTGTTTCTGTTTGCCCTGTTTGTCCGTCATAACTTATTCTACTATAGCTACTTTCTAGAATGCTTATGAAATTATAATCTTTCATATTCATTACACGATAGAATTGGCTTTTTTGCTGCTCTGTTAGACTATCTAAAATTTCTGTTGCAAATCCTTTAAATGCAGGAAAACTATTAGAAGCAAGTTCAATTTTTTCTTTCATTTGATCAAACCCTGTTACAAAAACATTTTCATTATTGTAAATATGATCTACATTAGAAACAATTTTTTGCATAGTAGTATATACAGAATTTCCATTAACTATTGTAGGTAATCCTGTTTTTGGGTCTAAAATAATATTATTGCTTTCATCTTTTTGTGGTAGTAATTGAAATAAAAGTTTAGTAGATACAGTAGCACCATCTAAAGAATTAAACTCATAAGGAGCTTTAATAGATCTTAAGTCATCGTTAGAGTCTTGCGCGTCTAGGTATTCTTCTTCAGTATTATAAGAAACACTTAAAGAATTTAAGAACTCTGGAATTAAACCTGTAAGGTCTTTAGATACAAATACATCTAAATTATCTTTAATAATCTCTAAAGTTGCTACTTGATCTTCATTATTATTTTCTTGTGCGTCTTCTATTGCATCTAAGAGTACATTTTCAAAACTTTCTTTATCAAAATACTTATTAATATCTTCTAAGTTTCTAACTGTAACAAGTTGTAGATTGTCTTCTTCGTTTATTACTTCAGTAGATAATTTTACATAATTATAAAATAAAGATTTTGCTATATTAAATCTATCTACCTCGTTTATACCAAAATCGTCTAAATTCTGTTCTTGCTGACTTACTGTAAGGTTTTCACTTTCTAATCTATATACATTTAAATCTGCTTCTTCAGCTTGTTTTGCATATTTTCCTTGAGAAATTTTATAATAAAGCTTTTTAGACTGCAGACCTTTAAAGATTGACATTATGTAATCTTTCACAGTATCATACCAAAACTTAAGTTTATCGCTTAAGTCAGACATATCTACTATCTCTAGCTCATACGCTCTAAATTCTTCTGCTCGGTATTCACTAAGTATATATTGTCTTGCAGCTTCTTGATTAACTCCTCTATCTTCCATTATAACAGAAATACTTTCTTGAGTAGGCTCTCCGTAAGTTTTTACTGTTTCTTTATTAAGGCTTTCTATTTGTCTAGGAGTAAGATATAAATCCTCTACAGCATGTAATGCTTCATGGTACTCTACAGAAGCTCTACCCATTTTAGAAAGAGTAATAACCCCATCTACAAAGTATCCATAAGCTTTAGTTCCTTTTTTTCCTACTCTTAGTAAGCCTTCTTTTACTCTTACAGGAACTGCAGACCCTAAAAGTCTGTCTAAGTTAGCTCTAGCATCTTCTTCGTCTATTAAAGGAAGTTCTTTTTCTAATTCAGGGGTAACAACCATTGCTTGTCGTCCCTTTTTATTTCTTCTACCAAGGACCCTTCCTTTTTTTACTACATTATCAGGATCTGTAGCTGGGGTTACATCTTGTTTATTTAAATTTTTCAGTTGAGTTTCGTATTCTGCAGGAAATACTTCTAAACCTTCTTTAATTTCTAGTTTAATTACCTTTTGATTTACATCAGCAATATCTGTAGTCTTTTCATAAGCTTCATAATTAACAGAGACTGGTAATAAAGAAATAGCATCAAAATTTATATTATGCTTTTTTTCAAAAAGTATTCTAGAGGCATTCTGCTGTCTTTCGTATCCATCTTTTTTAGATACTCCATCCCATTTTTTTAATATTTTTTCAGTCGCAGTAGCTTGATATTCACTGATTCTACCTGTTTTAAAATCTACTATTTCTTTAGTATTATTTCTACGATTAATAACTACCATATCCAATTCTGTAGCTATTCCGTAAGGTATTTTATTTCCTTTTTCGTCAACTGTATTTTTTATGTTAGCAGCATTTAAATGTTCTGGAGTTGCTTGAATTTCTGAACTTGATATAAATAGATTCTCAGTTAAAAATTCAATTCCTTCTAAACTTCCATTTTTGTCTTTAAAACTGTCTTTAAACTCCTTAGCACTAGCAAGTAATTGAGTAAAAGCTTCTTTTGTTAAATGTGTTTCAACGTCTCCAGTATATTTAGGTTTTTTACCTGCAAAAAAGTCTCTCAAAACAGTATCTACTGCAGTTCCAATTTTTGTAGAAAATTCCCATGCTCCGTCTTCATCAACAAAATCAGAAGGGTTTACAATTTGAGACATTCCTATGTATCTATTACCCTTAGCGTCTACATAGTATCTTCCTTCTTCTTCATTATTAACTAAGGTTAAATTTCTTTCTTTAGACTTTAAAGAAACAACCTCTTCTTCAAATTTTTTATCAACTTTAGGGCTTGCTTTTGTAGTTGTAGAATCTTTTTTCTTAGTAGTGGTTTTTTTAGGCTCTGATTGTATATCAGTAGAAGAAACTACTACTTGTCTATTTATTTGGATTTTTTGTTTTCCTTTTGCTCCTACTTTTTCTACATCAGTTGTCAATACAGGATTTTTTCCCTGGATCATCATATCAGAGTATACTGCACTCTCTGTTCCTGCTTCTATAGTTCTTCCAAAATATTCTATAGAATCTTTTAGTTGAAACCCTTTTAAGCTAAAAATGCTGTCATTTAATACTGTACCTGGAACTTGATGTCTTACATATTGTTTTGAAAAAATATTAAAAGCCTTCTCAAGCTCTTTAAAAGCTTGTTCTTCAGAAATTTGATTTATAGAATCTTCATTTACAGTTCTTTTTCCATCTAAAGATAAATCTTCAGTAACTTTTACCCATTTAGATCCTGTTTTAACATAGCTTGTAATTTTTTTATCTTCGGAATTATAAAGTTCTGCTGTATATCTTCCTTCTCTTCTTTCAATAAAATTATCTCCAAAAACTAATCTAGAGTATTTACCTGTTGTAAATTTTATACCTCTTCTAGTAAAACTATCTAATCTTTCTTTATCTATCTCGAATTTTTCTACGCCTTCAAGTATATTTTTAGCCTTATTAAATCCTGTTCCTAATGTTTTTTCTAAAAGAAAATTAAGAACTTGTCTTGCAGATAAATTGTCAAAGCCTTTAGCTTCATAATCAGTTTTAAAAGTAAATTCAGAATCTGTATCTCCTATTTTAGAAAAAAGCAATTTTTTATAGATATCAAAAACAACAGAACTTTCTTTTTCAGATAAATTTCTCCTGTTAAGTAATGCAGGTGTTCCAATTACTTTCTGACCTTCTGTGATATGTCTGTAAAGAACATATACACCACCTATTTGTCCCTCTCTATTTAAAGTAGCTTGAATGTCATTTCCATCTCCTACAAGTATTTGACGGTTCTCATTTTGCCATGCAAATAAAAGCTCACTATTTATACCATCGTCTTTTAGAGTATTTAAGTTGTTCTTTACAGGAACTTCTTCTCCATTCTCATCTAAAACTCTTTTATTATTAAATGTTCCATAGTTAGTATGAATTATCTTTCCTTTGATAGGAGTAGCTTCTTTTATACTAGTAGGAGTCTGTTGAAGTATAGCACCAAAAGTATCTATGATATTGTTTACCTCTTCATTAGTAGAAGTAGAATTTATACCTATAAGAGATGATTCTTCTGATTCATTCGTAGTAAGATCTTTTACTGTAACTTTTATTTTAATTCCTTTTTTTGAATCCAGTAAACTTAAAGCTTCTTCTCTGTTATCCCTAAGATATTTAATAAGAGTGCTTTTTGTAGAAGGGCCTGCCCATAGGGTTTTAAATTTACCTCTTGGTAGACTACTTCTATCTACTTCATAAGTTACTTCAAGTGCTTCTACCTGTTCTTTAGATCTTTCATGAAAGAATTTATATAAAGGACTGTCAAATTCATTTTTAGGAATACCAATATTAGCAAAATCTCTATATCCTTCGTCAATTTGCTCTTCTAAAAATAAAGTAAACTGTTCTCCAGGCTTTACTACAGGTTCTGTACCTGGTCGTACTTGTACTTCATCTTGGTCTGTAGCTTGCTGGTTTTTCTTTTTTCTATTGTTGTAATCTTGAGAAGATTTTTTGCCTTTTTGTGTATTAGAATTATCTACAGAATCGTTATGCTGTTTGTTTACAGTTTCATTTATATCAGATCTTGTTTTTGGAATACTTACAAGCTTTCTAAGTCCTCTATAAATATCTTTTCCTATTTCTATTATTGCTCCTCCTGTTTTAGATAAAGGCTTTAAAAGATAATTTTCTCCTGCTCTGCCCATATATTCAAAAGGAAATCCTTGAAACCAAGCCTTATCACCTTCTTTTACCTCACTCTCATCTGTTTCTACTGATTCTTCGTATTCTTTTTGATTTTCATCATGGTTTTCTCTTGCCTTTTTAGCGTTTTCTTCGTTTTTAGCTACGTCTTTTACAAAAGGATTGTTTAAAATATCACCACTTTTTTTAGGATTTGCAATAGGTGCTCTAAGTCCTTTTAAGAAATCTAGGCTTATTTCTGCTCCTATCTTATTTAGAGCAGCGTCTATAATAGAGTTATCTTCTCCAGTTGCGATTTCTTCAAATTCTTTCTTTTCTTCAGGGCTAAGATTTTCTGTTAAATCGTTTAAAAATCCTTTTTTCTCTTCTAATATTTTATTAAGCTTTTCGGTGTTATTGTCTACCATAAGCTTTTCTAAAGACTCAGAAGAAAACCTACCTAACTTTTTAGCTTCTTTTTTTACTTTAGTGTTATTTTCAAGAAGCTTTTCTACAGCTTGTATTTCTAAAGCTAGATTGTGAGCTGATTTAATCCTTGAATTTTTACCTTCAAAAGCATTTTGAAACTTTTCACTTTGCTGTTTGTTTAACTGCTGCTCTGTGAAAGTTTCTATGTTACTCTCTGCCTTTTCTATATAGTGATTTAAATATTCGTGACCTTTAGTTATATTAATTAAATCCTGATTGCTAAAACTAGGATTTGCTTTTTTGTGCATATTATAAATATCAATAGTACTTTTAAGAGAGTTTCTTAATTTATCGAAATTTATATCATTTGGATTTCCTGCTTTTTCTTGGTCTTCTTGGAAAATTCTAAAAGCTTTTAAAATATTAGCCCCTCTATTGTTTTCAAGAGAATTAGCTAATCCATTTACTTTATAAGAAACTTGTTCTATATCAAGATTTTCTTCCCAAGAAGAGTTTCCAAAAGATGCTCCTAATTCGTCTAATTCAGTACCTAAAGACCTTCTTTGGGCTTTATCAACTAGTCCAGTAGTTATTGGTTGAACAGTAGCACCCATAAATGCTCCCATACCAAAACCTAACGCCATACCTGCTCTTGTAGAGTTTCTAAACTCTTCGGTATTTGTAAGTCCATTTGCAGATCTATGTGCATACATATCTACCATACCTATAGCAGCCTCTTTTCCTATATAAGGAGCATTTACCATTGCTCTTAAAAAAGGAAAATCAGTCTCATCATAGTCATCGTACATTCCTAATTTATACTGTTCTTTTGTAAGGTACTGGTAAGCTTCTTCATGCCCCTCTAGAGCAGCTTCTGCTCCCATTATAAGACCTACTTTTCCTAAGTTCTTAACTTTATCAGCCCATTTCTTAGCTCTAAAAGGTATTTTGCCTAATCGCAAATAACTAGACCAAGGTAAAGCAAGTATAGCAATTTGTGCCATATCACTTCCTACAAGTGCCATATCTTGTTGGTACATTTCTTCTGCACCATCTTTAGCCATTCTATCAATTGCAACTAACTGGTCTTCTGAAAGTTGTTCTCCATTGTTTTCGGCTGTAAAATTTTCTTTAAGAGTCTCATATCTTTCTTTATAAGAAGTATACATTTCTGCAGCAGACTCATTAGCTCGCATTTCTACTTGAGATCCTACAGCTCCTAAAGTACCTATTCCAAAAGCAAGTCCTCCTGCTATTCCCCCTGCTAAGGGAGCAAAAGGACCTATAAAAGGAACTGTAGCTCCAGTAACACCAGTTGCAATTGTAGGTGCTGCAGCCGCTAAAGTGCTGAAAGCAACTCCAGCAGACATATATTTTATATCAGATAAAGCACCTCCAAGGTCTTGTGCCATTTCTGCAGACCCTATATAGTCTTTAGTTTTTGTATCTTCTTCTTTTTGTCCTGCCGCAGCTTTTGCGTAATATAAGTCAGATACACTTTGCATATTACGTTCTGAAGATTCTATATATTCTAATAGATCTTCTTCGTATTCTTTATTTTCTTCTAGAAGTTCTAATACTTCTTCGGATTCAAGTAGTTCTTGTCTTTTTGCTTCTCTTTTTTCTGGCGTATCTTCACTGTCTGCTGTTCTTAGTATAGCATCAATTTTAGTTTCAGTTCTAAACATATGCCCTCTGATAGCATCAGTATGAATTTCCTGAGCTGTGCCAAAGGTTAAATCCCAGAAATTAGTAAAATCACCAGGTTCTTCTAAAGGTCTATATTCAAGACCTCCTTCAGTATAATATTCATCTGAAATTAGAGGATTATTAGGATTTCTAAAAGCTGCTCCAGCTACTGCAGCAGACCTTTGCGCAGACAAAACTCTTCCTAAAGCAGCAGCGTCTTCTGGAGTTTCTATTACTCGTTGAGGAGTTACCTCTCTCCTTCTTTTTCTTATAGGTTTATTAAAATCTAAATTTTGTAATTGATCTGTTTCTGTGTCTGTGATAGACTCATTAAAATCATCTAAAGGTCTGTAGCGTTTCTTTGCCATAGGGAAAAATTTAAATACAAATATACTAGTTACTACTTAAGTTCAATGTGATAATGAACTACTCCTCCTACATTGTGAGGATGAAAATCTTTAATTAAACCTCCAAATGCTGCTCCATTACTTGATTTCCATCTTTCATACAAAGCTTTAGCACCTTGCCCATCTCTTAAATCAAATGCTTTACCGCTTAAGTGTAAAGAAGCTTCTGCGGACTCTGGCAAAGTTTCATTATAAGATTGTGTTCTAAAAGCACTTGTTATAGTGGTAGAAAGACCTTGCCTTCCAAGCTCTGTATTAAAAGCATTTAAAACTTGTATACCTCTTCCTGTAGTATAAGGTCCATATAGATCTCCAGAAACTCCTATATTATTAAGATTACCTGAATCTATTTCTATAAGATTTTTAGCTTCTGCTTTTATTGTTGTATACTTCTTTAGTTTAGCGGGATCTTTTATTACACTATCAATTACTCCTGTATCATAAGTAAATTCAGAAGTTTCTATTAAAGTATTCATAGCAGTAGGAACGTCTCCTATCTTTTGTGTAATAGGATCTTTGTACTCTAAGTAATTGTTAACATTATAAAAATCTCTTAGATTAGTTGCATACTCTTCTACCGCATCTGGGTCTGTTTTATCAATAGTGTTACTGCTAGATAAAGATTCGTATAAAGCAGTGTACATATTCATATAAGTTTCCATATCAGAACCTGAAGTATTCTGAAGAGTAGTCATTTTTTCTATGTTATTGCTATATGTTTCTGTTAACTCTTGTTCGTTTTCAGGCGTGATACTAACTATGTTAGGATCACTAACATCTACTGGTTCAAAACCAGTAAGTTTATAGTTTTTATTGTCCCCTCTTCCTGTAACTTTTACAATAGGGTCCATTTGAGATTTAGTAGATAATTGAACTTCATTTATTTTAGATTCTCTTCTTACCTCCTTTACTAGATTATCAAAATTCGTTTTCCAAGTCTTTTCTGCTCCTTTAGAATCGGTGCCTGTTCCTTGGTATCTTCCTTCATTATAGGTTCTCCAAGTTTGGTAATCTAAAGGAACTTGATGTGCCATATCAAATTGATACAGAGGATCTCCTGCTTTAACATTATCTTCATTTACTACTACTTGAGAATCATTTAATTTTTGAAATACATTATCTTTTCCTACTAAAGAAAATTGACTGCCAAAAGTTCCTCCAGGCTCATTCCAAGGATTATCCCAAAAAGGTCCATCCTCAGTACTTGGATCTACTCCAATAACTTCTCCAAATTCTCTATTAGTTTTTATTAAGTTATCTATTTGTGATTGAGTAGCTATACCCACTCCTTTAATATTAAGAACAAGCTTTCCATCATCTAATGTTATAAACGTATTTCCTGGTCCTGTAAGAGGTTTAAAATCTACTGACATTCCAGAAGCAGCAAGAGCAGTTAGCATGTCTTTTTTCCTTTTTTCTAAATCTGGATCATCTCCTTTTAACTTCTCTTCTCTTTCTTTATACGCATCATATAATGCCCTAGTATTAGGGTCATTTGGATCTAGACCTCTCTTTTTAACCTCTAGTAAAGCTGTTTTATCTAAGTTAGGATCTGCTTCAAGGTCTTCTAAAGTAGCACTTTGATTAGCATCTTTAAGGGCTTGTAAGTGAGTTTCATATTTATCGTAATACTCATTAAGAGCTTCTAAATCTTCTTTTTGAGATGAAGATTCTGCTCTATTTAAAGCATCTTCTCCGTATACAAATACTCCTGGAGAAGCTTCCATAAATCCATCTGTTCCTGTATCATATCTACCTGCATTAACTATAAGATCATTCTCTCCTATAGTTAAAGGAATTGCATTATCTACGTAATTTCCCTTAGCATCTGATGCATCAAGTCCCATCGCATTTCTAACATGCGTAGTACTCATATTAGGATTTTCTCCTCCTCTAATTGCTCCAACTAAATCATTAGAATGGTCTGGGAAATATTCTGTACCCTCTCCTCCTCCAGAATCTGAAGAATCTGTAGTACTACCATCTACAGCCGCATTATTTACAAATTCAGGAAGAGTTTCTTCAAGCATAGCTAGAGACTTATTATAAAGCTCTTGCTGTGCTCCAGGGTCTCCCATTTGAGCAGCTTGTAGTAAAGGTTGGACACTTGGGCCATATCTTTGAATAAGATCTTGTGGATGTGACATACCGTATTGAAGTGCAGAAGCTTTAGCACTGTTTTGAAGTCTTGTCCACGTTCTTTGCTCTTCTGGTATATGATTGTAGATTTTTTCTTGATTAGGTCTAATATCTGTAGAAGCAAGATATTGATCGTAATCTCTTCCGTAAGATTCTGTATCTCTAGCTCCTTGGAAATCTACACCAAAATCAGGTTGGAATTGTCCTGACTTATAAAGCTCAGCTTTAGAAGCTTCGTTTAAAGTCCACATTTTATAATTAGCATTTATATCAGACATAAGCCCTGCATCCATTACTTCACTTATACCTTGATTTATGGAACTTGTAGCATTAGCTAAATTGTTGCCATACTTTTTATACACATTATTAGATAGGTTTTCAAAATTCTTTCTAAGTTGAGCTACCTTAGCTTCGTCTCCAGGCTTGTAGTTAAGATTAAGTATCTTATCATACCCAGCTTTAAGAGCTTCATCAGCTTTTTCTTCTTCAGCTCTTTTATACTTTTGCATAGTAAAAAGCTCCTTAAAAGGCAGTTCATATGCATAGTCCTCTATAGGACCGTGTAAATTAATTTTGTAAAACCTTCCCATAATTATTTCTTGTTAAAGCCTCTCATAAAAGAGCGAAACTCCTTAATTGCTTTGTCTGATTTCATTTGTCTTTCTCTCTTTACACGAGAGCCATACTCATACATATCTCTTTTAATCTTTCCTCCATATCCTTTAGTAGCAGGACCAGGGTTAACTGGATTGCCATCTTTATCATATTGAGTTCTATCATTGTTGTACATCCATTGCATCTGGGCATCAAGCAATTCATTTCTTCGTGCTGCATTAGCCTCTCTTTCTTGAGCTAATCTTGCAGTAAGTACATTCTTTTCAGTATCATACTTAGCCGCATCTATAGCGTCTAGAGCTTGTTGTGTAAGATCAAAAGATTTTTCAGCTCCTGTTCTATCATATAGTTCATTTTGTGCTGTTAAAGCACTAAGTTCTCCAAGTTGTTTTTCTCTTTGACTTGCTGCTTGTGCAGCATACCCTTGATTAGCAGCAAGTTCTTTATTCTTAGCAGCTTGCATCTGTGCAAGATATCCAGAAGGACCCATGCTTTGACCCATGTTTCTTATAGCATTTTCTAAAGAATTTACATTAGCAGAAGCTAATTGTGATGCTCTGTCCATATACCATTCAGGTAAATCAGTTAGTTTATTTCTAGTGATAGATTCTGATTCTCTGCCATAATCTTCAAAGAAATTAGGATAAGGCTCAAATCTATTTTCTACATCTGCATTTATACCTCTTAGATTCCTAATGTAATCATTAATTGCATTAGTTCCAGAACCTCCTCCTCTTCGTTGTTGTTGTTGTTGTTCACCTGTTTCTTCTTCTTCAACTGGTGGCTCTTCTGGTGGTCCTACAGGAGGGCAGTCTAAGCAATTTCCTGATGCATCTCTTGAAGGTATTGAGCCGTCTTCACATGGAGAACAAGGTAATCCTCCTTTTATATCTAAGGGTCCAAATTCCGCTTCTATTAATTCTTTAGCTTCTTTTGAGCCTTCTGTAGTATATCCTGCCAAAGGTTTATTTTCTATAGGAACATCTGAAAGTTCTGCTATTTGTTTAGCACGTTCACTTGGATTAACTTGATTCCTTTTTGTAACGCCTCTTTCTTTTTCTATTGTTTGTAAAGGACTTTCTCCTTTAAGCTGTTGTTTTTTTAACTCTCTAAGTTTTTTTCTTGTTTCTCTTTCTTTCTGTCTTTCAGCTTTAGTCTTTCTTTTCTTTTTATAAGGATTGCCTTCTTCTGACTCTAACTCATCTAATGCCTCTTCTCTTTCAAGATTATATCTACCTGGATCGTTTAATCTTTTTCTATTTATTTCTACCAGATTTTCTTCAGGTATACTTGAAGCTTCTACAGGTACTTTATATCCCCCTCCCATAGGAATATCTTTTTTATTCTCAAAATTTTTTGCTATTTCTAAAAGATTATCTGTTTCTGAAAGTCTGTCTGCAAACTCTGCAGGTCTGGTAACTTTTCTAAATGCTTCCTCACTAGATAAGCCTTTATCTATAAGACTTTCTACTTCAGCTATTTGTTTTGAAGAAAGCCCTATATAATCTCTCTTATTTTTTATAGGTTCTTCAGGTATAGTAGTATAATCAAGTTCTAAACTATCTTGAGCCATTGGCATTTGTCCTTGATCATCCATACCAATCAACTCTTTCTGATACTCAGATAAAGTTTTTACCTTACCTCCCATACGATAAGTATTCTTTTTAGTAATTCTACCGCCATTCTTAGCAAGTTGCATAAGATCCATACGATCTTCTTCTTCTTTAACTTCTTTAGCTACTTTCTGTTCTTCCTCTAAACGTATAAACTTATTTTTTACATTACTTAAAGCTCTTTGTATAGAAGCATCTGCAATATCATCAAAAGGATTCTTTGCTTGTTCAGTCAATCTATCCTCTTTCTTTCCTAGCTTTTCAGCTATTTTAGCATAGTTTGTTCTTTTACCAGAACTATCTTTTGTCTTTAGATTTTTAGAGAATATTGTAACAGCTCCTGTCTCAGGGTCTTTACGTGCAAATTCTCCTTTCTCCGCTAGAATCTGAACATTCTCTGTCATAGCATTACCTTGGCTATCAAAAGAAGGTACAGGTACATTTAAAGGTGTATGTGGATCGTTTAAATCAGAGTGATTATTACCTGAATTTATTTCAATAGTATTTGATCTATTAAATCCTGGTTCTAAATCAGTAAACCCTTCCATATCCATAGGTAAATTAGAAGTCTTTTCAAGTCTTCCTCCGTTTTGATTGTATATACTTCTTAGGTATTCTTCTTTATACCCTTTAGGAATATTTGTAGGTTTATCATAAAGGTCTGCCACTAGATTTCCATCGAACAGATTTGTGTTATTTGGATCGTTATCTCTTCTGTCTTTCCGTACTATTTTAGCAGTAGGCTTCATATTTTCCCTAGTTCCATCATTAAAATGTCCTTTAGTATTGTTTTCAAAAGGTCCTTGAATAGTATCTAGTTCTACTTCTGGATATCTATTTAAAAAATGTTCTAAAAGTTCACTACCAGAAATATGTGCCTCTAAACTATCTACATAGCTTCGTACTTTTTTTCCCCTTTGGGCTTTAGGAATTCCTCCGTATTGAAATGGTTGATTTCTAAAATCTTCATAGCTCCTTTGATGAGGATCAGTTAAAACATCAATCTCATTCATTATATTATAATATGGGTTATCAGTACTGTCAGTAGGAGGGTAGGGAGTATCAATCATTTTAGTATTGTTAAGCCATTCATTAATCCTCTTTATATCAGCAGCCGTAGCCTTTCTTGGCATATCTTCAGGTCGTACTTCAGTTCCATCTTGGTAATAGTATGTAGCTATATAAGGACTCTTTCCTTTTCTTTTAGGTGTAGGCTCTCCTTCAGCTATATCGCCTCCGTATTCTTTATTCATAAATCCTCCTACTATTCCTGCTATACCTTCTCCTGCAGAACCTCCTATAGCATTTCCAAGTCCTTCTGCAGTAAATCCATCTTTAAACATACCTTGCATAGCTTCCCATTGCTCTGGGCTAATATTTTGAGCATATTCTTTTATACTAGACATATCCATTCCTCCTCCACCTTGTCCACCACCTATTAAATTTTGAAGCATACTTAAACCAGGAGACATCATCCCTCCTCCCATTTGGGCTTTAGGAAGTCTTCCTCCATGTTCAAAACTTCCTCCAGCACCTCCGCCACCGAAGCCTTTAAACATATCCATAAAACCTCCTCCAGAGCCGCCTTCACCGCCTCCGAACATACTCATAAAGCCACCGCCTTCTCCACCGCCAAAATTCATAAAGCTGCCCATACCACCGCCTTCTCCCCCCATCATACCGCCAAAGCCGCCTCCTTCTCCTCCACCCGCGCCTAAACCTGAAAGGGATTCTCCTACAACTCCTCCTGCGTGTTGGATTGCAGCTCCTACTTTAGCTGCCATGTTTTCCATGCCTCCTTGTGATTTTGCTCTTTCTTGTATAGCCGCAGTTTTCATATATGGATTATCTACTATTCCTCCCATTTGATACAATCTTCCTCCATATTGACTAGGAATACCCATTGGACTTCCAATATTACCTACAGCTCTCATTGTCTTTTTAGCATTTTGCATACGCATTTCATTATCTTCATGTTTTTTTGTATAGGCATATTCTGTAGGATCTACTCCTGTTATTATATCTCCCATACTTTGTGCAAGGCTACCTGGATGAGAGTCTGTATTCTTAGTAATTTCTCCATAAACTCTTGTATCTGGTGCTACAACAGGGTTTTTACCTGCATTTGCAAATCCTGCTATCATATTTGCAGTAGCTTGACCTGGATCAGAAGCAGCTTCCATTACTGCATCAGACCATCCCTGACCTTTAGTAGGATCTCCGTAAGTTCCAGCGTTTGTAGGAATATTTGAGGGTTGTTGAGGCCCTTGTTTAGCTAGTGGATTACTAGGGTCAAGTGCCCCTAACATAGGAGAAGTAGTAGTTCCCTGTCCTTGAATTCCTTGGTCCCCATTTCCATATGTAGTCTCTATCCAATTTTGAAGAGCATCTTCAAAATCTACCATTCTAGGATCAGTATTATCATACTTAAAACTAAAACTGTTTGTGTTATTATTAGCAGTATTTCCTCCTCCTAGATTTATACTATTCTGAGCTTTTTGCAATCTACCTCCATATTGTACACTCATTGGAGCCACATCTTCTTCTACTCCCATAGTATCCATCATTCCTTTGCCCGATTCTTTCATAGCGGCATGCATAGGTCCTCCATATACATATCCTAAAGCATCTCCAACTCCTTTATGGGTTCCTTCAAATACATCATCAAACTGTTGCCATCCACTATGCGCCATATCAGGGTCATAGAAATTTGTCTGAGTCATTCCTTCAATAGGACTTACTAAAGTGTTTAATAGCCATTTACCTGCATCTTTAAACCAAGTACCTACATTTTTAGTAGTAGTTTCTTGTTTTGCTAATTGATTTCTAGGACCTCTAAGGTTCATACCAGTTTCAGCTTTAGGCAAATTCTTATATATATATGGATTTATTTTTTTCATTATCGGAAACTTTGTTGGGCAGAGCCTAGTATGAAATTAGTGGTCATTTTATATTTACCACTAGCGGGATCTCCCGCTAAATTATCGAAAAACAAGCGTACTTGCAAATATCTGTCTTTTAAAGGTTGGTTTACATACCAAGCTTTTGCACCATCTATAGCTAAAGGATTGGTTACTTTGTCTATATAAGGAGTAGTTTGTAAATTTGTCCAAGCATTTGTAAATAAACTTTCTACTCCAGGGGTAGTTCTATTTATAGCAACATCTCTAAAATGATTTAAAAACCATATTCTATCTTTTCTTTTTAGTAGAGACTGTTGATCAACCTGCTCTACTGCCATAGGCATCATATTTTGTACATCCTCATCTTTAACTTTTAGAGTAAGTTCTCCTGTAGTTTGATAACTATTATATAACCACGCTCTATTAAAAGTTATATATCTATCATCAATATATTCTCTTGTACTTGTATCATAATAAGATACGTTTGTGTAATATCTTACTGTATCATAAATATTTACATTAAGAGGACCATCGTTATTTATAAAATCAACTATAAAAGGATCAGTACATCCATAAAATGTTTGATAGTTTGTTTTAGTATCGTTTAATTCATGTCTATATACAGGAAGTAAATGAGGCATATAAGTATAGAAGTAGTGTCTCATTCCTATATAGTAGTTAGGAATATAACTATGGAAAGAAGTCCAAGACTCTGGAGCTAAGCTATAACTAACAGTCCATGAATCACACTCAAATACTTCATTTAAATTATTTATTATTCTTGTTCTGTCATCTCCAGGTACTGTAATTGTAATTGGAGTATCAAAATCATTATCTCCACAAGTACGACAAATTATACTCCCATCATTCCCTGTAAGTTTAGTTTTTTCACATGAAGTTATTTCTATAAAAGAATTTTCTCCTGTATCTGTAGTCCATGTATGATGGCATGTTTTTATACTATCTACAATAACCTCTGTAACACTATAACTCCCTATATCTGCTTGCGCTAACCATTGAGGATTATCGGGACAATTACAAGGACTTGTACTTAATACCCATTCATTTCTAATAGGATCTATTTCTAAAGATTTGTAAAAAATACTTTCTGGGTCTGAAAAGTCTCCTATTAATTTATAATCTCTTTTAGTTAAAATATATCGTTTATATTCACTATCAAATACAGCAGTATATCCAGCACCAATTGGATTAGCAGGATTATCTATTAGAGGAAAATCTATTCCATAAATATCTTTGTACTGTTGGTAAATACTAATAGGCATATTAGTCTCAAACCAAGACTTCATTCCTTTAGCCCCTATATCGCCAGGACCTTCTTGTTGCATATAAATATGTCCTTGTTGTTCATCAGGCCATATAGTGCCAGTTTCTGTAAGCATTGTAGCCCATTGAGACTTAGAACCAAGATATCCTAATTCAGATTGTGCTATCTCTCTTGGAGGGTTAGAAAAGAATGCTCCTGTTCCAATATAAATAGCAGCTTCATCTTCTGCAGGATTTATCATTTGTCTAGCAGGATCTACTCTCCACAAAGACTCTTCTGTATGTATATATAAAGCATTATTTGATATCCAAACATTCCAGATTTCTCCTCTATTGCCTGGAATATCTCTAAAGTTTCCTGATAAGAAATTTCTATAAGCATCAGACTGTTCATTATCTATAGACACTTCCGAGTAAGCTATTCTATGGGGATGTTTATTACTACAATCACTGCAATAATCGAATTGTAATGGAAGAGGAGAAAAAACACTCTCTACTGCAGCTTTGTTATAATCTTCATTAAGTGCATAATAATTAGGATAAGTTTGATAAGGAGAAAGTTCTGCGTATGGTAATCCTTCATCTTGTAATCCCACATCGTCTACAAACGTAAGAGTTCCTTGTTGTGCATCAAGACCTTCATAATGATAAGGGTATATTCTTTCTCCTTCTGCATCATTTCCTAGACGCAATTCTGTATTAATATAAGACTCTACCCAATATTGAACAATATGATTAAAGTTAGCAAAAGAAACAATAATCTCCGATTCTGATGATTGGGATAGATTTTCAAAAGGAGCTTGAGGAATATCTGGTCCATATCCAGTTCCACCAATATTGGGAAACCAAGGATTCATAGGCTGTATTTTAGGACCAGTATCTATACAATCATTATGGTTAGCAAATCTTACTTCATTACTTGTTTTAGATGCTTCTTGTGTTTGTTTAAATGCAAATCTTGAAATAAAAGAATCTCCTCCATAAAGTTCATCTGCTTCTGAAGTAGTATCTCCTGTTTCTACTTTTATCATACAATTATGGGTAGCAGTATACGTAAGATTAAAAATAGCTCCATAAGCATCATATGCATTTCTTTTTATAGAAACATAGTAAGTTGTTCCAAGTCCATTTAAAGGTTTTTCGTAAACTAAAGGAGTATCATCTTTATTATACCAATCGTCATGGTAAGGATCTGTAGGATCTAATTGTTCTGGAGGACCTGTAATTGCATTTGGAGGTGCTGCATAATTAGTATCATTTTCCCACCTATCATAAAGATAACTACAATTAAATCTGGAATACGCATGATCAAAAGGTATTCTAGTATAATTATCATAATTAGCTACAGCCCCTCCTCTTGAATAATTATTACCAGGCCAAGGCCACGCCCAATAGACTCTATCTCCTGTAGTATCATGAAAATCTCTCCAAGAGAATCCCATAAGAAGAACTTCCTGCTGAGAATGATTAGAAAATAAAGGTCCAGGACCTATAATAGTTTCTAAAAAAGATATTTCTTCTGTATAGGGATCTATTTTTACATAATCAGTAAGTCTTACATTTTGTAAAGGTTTAGAATATCTAGCACTTTGGTTTTCCCAAATAGATTGTTCTCTATGAGGTTCCCATGCTGGATTTATTGTGTAATGACCAGTATCAGGTTGGTAACTACAAGCATTTCCCCATCTTTCCCACTGCATTTGATTTGCAGAATCAAAAGTTTGAGAAGGATCTGTATAAGTAACAGCAGATTGAAAATAGGCCATTCTTGTATAAACATATGTAGAACCTTTAGATTCATCACTTCCTCCATCATTTCTTCCTGGTAATAATTCTCCTAATCCATTTAAATTTTCAGGATTATTATCTCGTACAACATCGTTTGCGCAACATGCATTATTGCATACAATATTTTGAGTATATCCTATAAGTACTCTTTCTGTTTTTACATATGTAGCACTTTCTATTTTTTTAAATTTAGAAAGAGGCCCATGATATCCCATAGATGAATTAGGATATGCAATCGTATTAGTTGTATATCCAAGGTTTACTCCATCAGAATCTTCTATTGCAAGTTGTTCGGCCTCTCCTCCATTACCTATAGGAGTATACCATCCCCAATTTCCTAAAGGATATCCTACTCCCATATACATTTTATCATGTACAGGAGGTGGTGTACTAGGACTTAAATCAGGAGGAAATCCTAAAATCTGAACACTATTAGGATTTTTTAAAGGATTAATACCTGTAGAACGTGCTATCTGCCCTAGAGGATCATCTGGTAAAAAAAACTGTGCTCCATACCATTTTTCCCAATCATCATTAACAATTAGAGGAGCCATAAATGATTGCTTATACCTATCAAGTTTATTACTAGCAAAACAATTTACTGTTCCTGAAGGTTCATGTCTTAATACATATCCTCCGTAAGGTTCATTTACCTCATTAAATTCAAAACAATAATAATTATCTGAGGCAATATTTCCTCTACCTATAGCTTGATTCCACGTATAAGGACTAGTTAAATCTTCTAAATATTTTGCAGGTTTCATATATCCTTTCCAAGGAACATGAGCGCATGCAAATTCCCCAAGTTGTTTATTAAACCTATTACCTTGAAATGCATAAGCACACATGGCTATGTTTGTTTCAACATCTTGACTTGCCCCATTAAAAAAGTTAAAAGCGTAATGTATATTAAATATAATCCCTTTATCTATAACTGTTTTATCTCCTTCATTAGCAAGAGCTTTTACAATTCTCCATCCCTGGACTCTATCAGCAATACTTTCAGGTATTTGTACATTATTTACTTCAACTCCTAGAGTTACTATATAAGATTGATTATAGCTGTTATATTGATCATGAGGATTATCTCCCATATAACCAATAGCAGATGTTCCAATTTGAGTATCTCCATAAAAATGTGGCTCTAATGTAGTATCAGGCATTTTATGATGTCTTACTTTAGACATTGCATAAGGATCAGGATCTGTGCCAGTTCCTGTGTGAGGAAATATTGGAACTCCATCACAATCTCTTACATCAGGATATTCAGAGTTTCTACATTCATAATAAGAGAGTTGTCCTTTTGTAAGTTTTCTTTCTTGAGCAGGGGCAGCTCCAGGTAATGTATATCCAATCTCAATAGATTCTCTTACTGCGGTATTATATACTTCCCATCTTTGTACATGCGTGTCTGTAGGATCTGCAGGTGCATAATGATCTGTATTCATATTATTAGCACGAATAATATCAGTACTATCCCATGAAGGATCTCCATCAGGATTAAGTCCTGAAGGTAATTCTCTATTATGTTGTGCTTGAACATAGCCTGGAGCATGAGGAACATTTGGATCTTCTCCAGCGTTAGGTATCATATCTGTTCCATCTGCTTTTTTATCTATCTCTCTACCTGGAATGTGATATACAGGAGATTCTGTACCATCTTTAAATATCCATACAATTCCAAATGCATAAATTTCATCACGCATATAACTTCTATAATCAAAGTAATATCTACCTGATTGTGCGGATTCTCCTCCATATTCTCCTCCTGGGTCATCAGCATTTAGCTCTCTTGTAACATATGTTATTTGTATATCTAAAGCTGCTTTTGTAAGTTCTATATGATCTAATTGAGCATCTTCTACATTACCAAGTATAAGTCTATTATCTAACTGAGTAATAGTTTTAGCTCTTTCAAAAGTTTGTCTAGGAATTGTAATTTGGTCTAAAGAAGCTAGAGTTACTTGATTCTGATCGTAAGAATCAAAAGTATACTCTATAGAATCTCCAGAAAAAGATATTGTATCTACAATATAAGCTCCTGCTGCTGCACCTATACCTTGAGTTGAAGGAATCACAGCAACTCGTATAAAAGAATAAGACTCGTCTAAATTGCTAAATCTTAATACAATAGATTTATTTGTTTGCGCTTCAGTTACGGTACCATCAGGATTTACCTGACTAGCATGATCTCCTTTAATAGAATCTGCTCTAGATTGTGCGTCATTATATATAGGTACAGGTTGCGTAATTGTAGTCCATCTAGATTCATTTAGATCTTGGTCTAAATACTGTATTGCAAATTGGTATACACCTGAAATAAGATTACCTGACTCGTCTATTCGCACAAACTCTATACAAGGCAGATTAAAATCAGGAAATAGGCGAAGTTTATCACAGTCCCATATAGGATTTCCTGAACCATCATATGCATCGTTCATATACGTATCAGGATTATTTGCAATATATTGCTCTTGACCTTCTGCTAAGTAATCATCAAGAGCATCTATATTTATATATCCTACTTTATTATAATCATCTGTAAAATATATTGATATTTCACATCCTTTTCTAATTCTATAAGTTGCTTGTATTTGATGTGTAAGTTTAAAATTTAAGCAAGATGCTGTTATTACATTTACAATACTGCAATCAGATTTTATTCTAGAAATTCTTCCTTGTCCATAATTAGGAGCAGTTACAGAATTATCTTTAGGAGCTTGAAAAATTATAGCTTCATCATTCCCTATATATACATGGCCTATAATTGCCCATTCAGGGTCTAAAGAGTCGCATGTATAATTACCTTCTTCACTAGTAAGAAATCCTATATTTCCTTCTTCAGATTCAGAAACAGCATTTAAAGCCCATCTATATGTACCTTCTGGTTGGGTTTCAGGAGATACATCAGTATTAATACCTTTACCTAGAGAAGTGATGAATTTTCCACCACCACTCTTATTCTTCATTGATTCTTCTGCCATAATCTCTTAGTTTCCTAGATTTAAATTTTCTGCTGAATGTAGATGACCAAAGAATCTATGGTACCTATTTGGCTTTGGTAACAATCTAATATGCTGATCTTTAAGGTTTTGCAAATCATCAACGGACTTAGGCATTGTCATTTTATTTCTAGCTTGTTTACAGTACCAATGCCAATCATCTTCAAGTTTCATATAAATGTTTCCAGGAAGATGTCCTTGTAAAAATTCTGAATATTTTACTTTATAGGTTATATACCTTTTAATAGCTTCAATATAACTTACTTCGTCAGGTATCATTGGAAAGCCTCTTTCATCTAGTGGCTGTCCTACGTATGCAATACATACATGCCCTTGTTTAAAGCTTGTTTTAATATAAGGCCAGTCAAGCCTATATTCTTGATCGCAAGTAGGTGAGATATCATTACAGTTAGTGCAGTCACTTGTGTAAGGAACTGTAAAAGGTCCTGATGCTTTTCTTAGCGGACGATAGTTATCGTAGTAATATCCTGTAGCTCTAAAGCTATTAGGTTTGTAATACTGCAGAAATAACTGGGCATTCATTATAAGAGTACCAGCATTTTCGCATACAGTTGCACAGCTAGGACATTCAGGATCTCCACAAGGATCATCACATGTAATACAATTATCTGCTGTAGTTAACATAGCAGTAGTTGTATTTATTCCTTCAGTGTATTTATATGCAATTTGTACTATTTCTTTTAAACCAGATGGTACTATTACTCTGTAATCAGAGACAGGTAAGTGTGCTACTTTTTCTTCTAATTGAGGAAAGGCACCAATATGCTCTAAAGCTTCGCCTGCCCATTCAATCATATCATTCTCATTAAGTTCTACAACAGGCTTAAGGTCTCTGTAGATACCTGAAATGACTCTTTCTATACTTGTAAGTTTTACCTGGCTCATGTGTGTCTATTCAAAAAATTCGACTTGATTGGTTTTCAAAAGTCCTGCAAGAGTTCTTTTGTTGTAACGAGTAGGAGTAAAAGAATACGCAGATTTATTAGTAAATATTGCTCTTTTCTTATGCCAAAACCATTTATAATAATACCCATCTGTATGGAAATTTAAATGGTATACTTTAGTATTATGTTTCTTTGTTGTTTTCCAATCTACTCGTCTTGTTTTATTTCCTTTTATTTTCTTAACTCTTAAAGCTCCTAGGTTAGCGGGTATTTTAAACTCAAGAGCTTCTTTCATTATACTTTCAGAAAGAAGCTTATTAAATTCCATACATATAGTTCTATACAACGCTCTGCTTATATTTAAAAGTAAAGGTTCTTTTTTAGATTCCTTTCTGAAATCTTTATAAGCATCTAATAATGTTTTACTTCTTTTTTTCATTATTATTTTCTAGGGGCTTGTTGTTGTCTTTGCGGTTGTGAAACTCTTTGCGGATCTTCTACTGCATTATTAATAGCATCTTCAGGCATTGATTTCATAACTCCTACTAGTTGCTGTACTGTCATTTCTACTACTGCATCAGTAAGATGTCCATCTAAGTAAAATTCTTGTTCTAGAGGGTTTATACATGTAGCTCCGCATGCATCTAAGCCTATAGGAGCTAAAGGATCTTCAAACACACCACTTATACTAATATACTTAAGTAGCGAATTAGTAGTTATAAATAAATGCCCATCTTTTATAAAATAATCTTCTACTGCACTTGTGTATTTATCTCCTGATTTATATCGTTTTTTTACCCAATTAGTTTTAGAAAATACTTTATCCCCATCCATAGTAGTGACAGATTCTAGTTCTGGTCCTGTAACAGACTGGATAGGTTTAGGTAATTTATTTACAGACTTTAATATTTTACAACCTGCAGGAGGTATACTACAAGAAGTGCAATCATTAGGTAATGCTGTGACTAATTCAAAGCAAGGAATAGTTTGCACAATCCAATCAGATACTTGTCTTTTTTTATCTATCTCACGCTTTATAAGTAATGATCTTGTAGACTTAAGTTTATCATATACAAGTCTATCAGACAATCTACTATCGTCTGTTTCTATCCCTTTGTTGTAGATAGCCTTTACTCTAGATATTATATCATTAATTCTCATCGTCTGCTTCTAAAAAGATTGAATTTAAATACGGTACTATATTATGCATAGGTATTTTATCTGTATTGTTTAATGTAACAATTCCTAAACTTGCTCTATCATGTCCCCAAACATGCTGACACGCTCCTGTACCATGTCCGCATATAGAAGAACTTTCTAAAGTATCTATATACATAATTGTTTTATCTACGGGGTCTTCATAATACCTAACTATGCTATCTGTTTTTATTTGAAGACTAAAATTATTAGTAGGTAACTTATATAGTTTAGGTATTTCTAAAGATCTATATAAACTTATACCTTTCATTATTTCTATATTTTTTAAAACAGTTTGGTCAAATGCTGCAATTTCTATTTCATTCACACTTGTAACAACAGAAACTTCTACAGTTCCTAAAAAAGTTTCTATATCTGTATCGGGATCTTTAAAAGAAAGCTGTAAAAAATCTCCTACAACAACTCCTGTAAAAGTCGCTACAGGACTCTTAAAAGTATATCCTAGTAAATTTAAAGATTTAAAGTCTTGATTAATTTCAAGATCTGCTATAGTAGCAGGTAATGTTAATTCCTCTTTTGGAGGATCTACTTGTATAAAGCGGTGATTACTCATCTCCTTTTACTTCTTTTACTTCTATTTCAGTTGTAAAACTTTTAAGAACATATTCTTTCATAGCCTCGTCTTGCTTTTCAGGATCATAATCCTTTTCTCTTTCTTCTTTAGCTTCACTAAGTCCTAGTTTTGTAGTAGGTTTTCCTTTATACTTAAGCCCTACTTCTCCTGCCCATATACCACCAAATTGCATATAGTCACGTTCTTTAGCACAGATACCACATTGGTGTGCTGGTTCGTGTCCGTGTTCACATTTAGCCATTTTTAATTTCTTTTAAGTTTACTTGAAACTGTCCTTTATATCCGTATTCTTTACTCCATGCGTATGCTTGTGCAGATCTTATGTTACCTATATATCCCTTTTCGTGGTGCCATGAATCCGTACCTGAGAGGGAGGGAAGTATACGTACAATAGTGCCAAATCTTTCATCTATGTCTACCCAGTTTAATGATTTACTTTTATGTAAGTGTCCTGTATGCCATTCTGTATACTCTGCTTTTGCCCATTCTTGTGGCTTTTCTTTAGCCATAATTAAAGGCAAATCAGCATGTTTCTCGCTATTGCCATGCGTAAAACCTAATAGTGTTTTACCATACCCAATATACTTTCTAGGAGAAGGTGTATTATCTATCTCTACTTCTTCACAGTTATGATACCATGAATAAATAGCATCTCCTATATAAAACATTCTCTCGTAATCGTGATTTCCAGGTACTATGATAACATCTACTGGTGCTACTAATCTTAACTTGTCAATCACTTCTACAAGCATTTTTCTGCATGATGTAAAAGAACGCTGCCATCTCACATCGTCATGTTGAGGAGTTCCTTTTGTAGTAGCCATACTCAGACCTTCTGAGTTAAGAAGATCATTTCCTATTGGAAAGATTATCTTCTCTATGTGAAAAATACTTGCCATAGCAAGTAACTTATCTACTGCCGTTGTGAATAGCGTTTTTGCAATATTCACATCATAGTTCTCTCCAACTTCCTCTCCCCATCCCAACTTACCTAAATGTAAGTCTGGTAGATTTATTTCGTAGGCTATCGCCTCCTTATCTTTAGAGCTAGGGTAGGTTACGGCTTTGTATTTAGGAGCATGCTTTTTTGCAGACTCTATAAATTCTTCTCGTATCTTATCCCTTACCTGGCTGCTCTGATCAAAAGTTGCTCTTACCGCATACTTTGTTTGATCTTTGAAATCTTGCCACGTAGATACTCTAAAACTTTTGATATCCCAGAAGTCAATGTTGACACCTGCTGCATCAACCAAGTCTTCAAGGCATGTAATTTCTCTACTAGAGTGTTCAATATATTTCTTACCATTTTCCTCTATAATTTTTGTTTGTGATTCCTCTGGTACTCTATCTATTTTTAATCTTCTCCAGATTCCTCTAACTTTTTCTCCAGAAAGATTCCCAGACTTATCTTTTATATTAAATTTGGCAGCTAGTTCATTGTAACTTATATCTCTGCCGTTTTTTAACAAATACTCTTTAAGAGCTTGTACTTCAATACTTTTCATATAAATACTTTAAGTTGTAATCTTACAAACTTACAAATATTAAGGCAAAGTAAAAGTTCCTTCGTCTAAAGATAAAGTTGTTCCTACTGAAGGATCTGTTGTAAGAAATAGCTTTGTCCTATGTGTTATAACATCTCCCGTAGAAAGCCCTGTCTCAGCTTTTGTATCTTTTAGTACTGAAAGAGGTCCTAAGTCTAGTTTTGCATTAGCTAGAACTGTAGCCCCTCCGTTAACTTCATATTCAAAAGATACTTCATCTTTATTAGGAAAAACAGTAGGTATAACAGGTCTTCCTGCAGTTTCTAATGTTACTGTAAATCCTGCTACACCTATATTTCCTATCTTAGTTCTTATAGGAAACATTCCTACACCTGCTTCTTTTGAAGTAGAAGTTTTACTGTCAGTTGTAGTTACAAATCCACCATTTATCAATTCTTCTATTCGTCTTTCTGTAAAAATTCTTGGACAGCAAGTATCTCTACATTGTCTAAGTCTTAAAAGTTCAATAGTTCTAGACTGTCTATTTCTAATAAATGCAGGAGCTGTTATTCCTACGCATGATTTTTCTTTAAATGTGCTCATTTTAGTTTAGTTTTAGAGTTAAGGACAATTTGCTTCTAAAGCAAGTATGTCTTGTCTTACAGATGGAGGAACTCCTGTTTGTATACTACAGTAAGGTCCGCAAGATGCCTCTGCTTGGTCTGTTATAGAGATGTTTACCTCATAAACTCCTGTACCATTCCACGCTGTTCCAGTTTCAAGGCTAAAAACGTCTGTAAAAGAAAATACTTGGGTGTACTTTTGCGCTTTAAAATCTGTTACCAATATATTCATATCGTAAGTACCAGATTTAGTTGTACTTCCTGATAGTAAAGCAGTTCCAGGTGCACTAACCGAATCTTCTATTTTATAAGCAAAGCCGATGTTACTTGAGCAACCTCCTCCTTTTTCGTTTTCTTCAGTTCTTTCAAATTTTTCAAGATTATCAACTCTAGTCAATAATCGTTCAATACCCGAATTAAAAAAAGCATTATTTTTTCTTCGACTATTTCCTCTATATGGTAGTTTTTTAGACATTGTGTATATTTTAAATGTTTTACTATTCTTCAGGATCAGGTCCAAAATGCTCATTCCACCAATCTATATATCCTTGAGGAGGTGTAGCATGATATG
>JAAHTH010000474.1_pt1 | contig 38776 bp, 31 predicted proteins | sample 6116091 | NCBI WGS metagenome assembly JAAHTH01 (sample SAMN13939990, study PRJNA603662) | sponge metagenome | isolation source: marine sponge | host: Mycale hentscheli | place: New Zealand | collected 2006
TCCTGGCGGTTTGGGTTGGCTGCTGTGTTTGTGTTGGCTTGAGCGGTGCTCTGCAGGCTCAAGGCAAGACAGATTTGTCCCCTGATGACGCGCCGTGGTTGGATTCCAAAGCTGGAGAGGTTTTACCAATAGATTTTGGTGATCGCCAATCGGCACGGTCTGCGTCAAGAGCGGAGGTTCCAATGGCTACAGCGGTCACGCCTGTCCCGGCTCCGAGACCTGCGACGTTTTGGAATTGGAATGGGGATTGGGTTTGGAATTTCTTTAAATTTGTTTTTTACATCTTGCTGGTTTTGGCGATCGGCATAGGGGCGTACCTCGGTTATCGCTATTTCTATCGGTGGCGAAAGCTGAGTATAGAAGGAGGGGATGACGAGAGTCTGGCAAAGCGAACGGTCGAACAGAGCATGCGGGAATTGTCATTTGACGTAGACTTTTCTGGAGGAGATTTTTGTGCCGAGGCTGAGAAGGCCTATCGGAGTGGGGATTTAAGAAGTGCAATTATTTATTTGTTTAGCTACGTTTTGGTTTCCCTCGATCAAAAAGGGCATATTCGGTTGCGCAAGGGAAAGACCAACAGAGAGTACCTGCGGGAAATTCGAGGACAAACTGGGTTGGCAAAATTCTACCAACGAGTGATGGTGCCATTTGAGGAGACCTTCTTTGGAGATTATCAACTTGACCAGAAAGAGTTTGAAAGTTGTTGGAGCCAACTGGGGCAATTTCAAAAAGACGTCGTTCAAACTTCACGGGTGACGCATGGATGAATTTGTTAAAACGGTTCGGCCAGTAATCTTAATTGTCCTGATGTTTGCCATGATGTTTGTGTTGGGCTGCGAGCAAGCAAATTCCCTCAACACGGAATACGGAACGCTTTTTGGACCTCGTGGCTCTGACAGCCTAAACGGTACTAAATATTTTTCGGAGTTGTTTGAAGCTCAGGGCGCAACGGTTAATCGAAGTTCAGTTATCGACCCCAACCTTGATCAGTATGACACGCTGGTTTGGTTCCCTGACAATAATTCTCCACCCTCAGATAAAGCGGTTCGTCGCCTCAGCGATTGGCTTGGGAGTGGGTACAGGAGGACATTGATCTATGTTGCCGGGGGAAACAGAACGACGGAGGACTACCTGAGAGCAGCGATTGAAAAAGTCCCCATGGATCAAAAGGAAGAGTACTTGCGAAGAATTTCCGAAGAGATGATAAGTGATGAGAAAACCGATGCCGGAGGTAGGCAGATTTGGTTTCCGAGTGATTCAACTGAGTGCGAATGGTATGAGGTGACTGAGAGGCGGATAGGCACGCAGAAGGTTGTTTCCGGTAAGTTATTGCCAAGTGGCAAAACTTATCCAGATATGGAACTTGATTTTGCTTATGAAGTCCAGCCTCGCAAGAAATGGGAACCCGAGGTGCTTCTCCAGGCGGGTGATGAGGCACTGGTTTATAAATTGGGTAACCGAGCCACTCGCGATAATCAAAGTGAGTTGATTCTGGTAAGCCAGGGATCCATTTTGTTGAATTATTCTTTGGTCGATGAGGATAAACAAGCCTTGGCTGCGGCGCTGGTCAGGCGTTGTGAAACCCGCCGTGGAGTGTTGTTCTTGGAGAGTGGTTCTGACGGAATCGAGGTGCGAGAATCCGTAGTCTCAAACCACAGCAATTGGAGTTGGATAGCTCAACCCCCCTTGTGCTATATCGTGCCACACGTGTTGTTTCTTGGGGTCTTATTTTGTTTCGCTTATTTCCCAATTTTTGGAAGACCCAAACGAGTGAAGCCGCGAAATACCTCGACTTTCAGGAATCATATCAACGCGACGGCGGAGTTGTTGTCGCGAAGTAATCAGCCGAACCGAGCAGTTAATACTATTAGGGATTACCAACGGGCGGTTGCCAGCGATGCCAATCGAAATAAGACTGATTGAGCATCGTTTGTAAGCCGTGACCAAGTAAAGAAAAAATTATGAGTACATCAGATGAACCGGATGGGGGCCTCGTCAAATTCCGATGCGGAAAGTGCGATAAAGTCCTTAAAGTCAAGGTGGAGTCGAGCGGTGGTAAGGCCAAGTGCCCCAGTTGCGGCGAGATCGTTATTGTACCGGACAGTCCATCTTTGGACGCGGCGTCAGGCAACGTACAGGTGGTTGAGTCGGCGCCAGTTGTGTCACCGCCCGATCCAATGAAAAAGGGAGTCTCCCTAAAGAGCGAGGAGGGGGGGACTTCGGCTCAAGGTCTCTATCGTCGAATTACTACCGAAATTGAGAAGGTTTTTATCGGCCAGGACGAACTTGTGCAGGGCGCGTTAGTGGCCCTGTTCTCAAACGGTCACGTTTTGATTGAAAGTGTACCGGGGCTTGGCAAGACGTTGTTTGTACGAACGCTTGGTAAAGTGTTGGGGTGTGATTTTGGGCGCATTCAATTCACTGCTGATTTGATGCCCTCGGACATCACGGGCGCCCCTGTGTTTAATATGAAGTCACAGGAGTTCGAATTTCGACCCGGACCGGTTTTTACACAACTTCTTCTAGCGGATGAAATCAATCGCTCACCGGCCAAGACGCACGCCGCGCTTTTGGAAATTATGCAAGAGCGACGGGTGACAATTGATGGCAACACCTACTCGTTGGAGTTGCCGTTTCTCGTAGTTGCGACGCAGAATCCAATTGAATCTGAAGGAACTTACAATTTGCCTGAAGCGCAATTAGACCGTTTCATGTTTAAGCTATCCGCCAAGTATCCAAGCGAAGAGCAAGAGGCTGAAATCCTCATTCGGCATGGCGGGCAGGAAGACCTGACTCGGCAATTGGCTGATAATATTAACCAGGTGACGACCCCCGAAGAAATCTTAAGTTTGACCGCGGAAAGCGGAACTGTGCGGGTTGATGAACTGTTGGTGGATTATATCAATAAGATTGTGCGGTTGACGAGAACTTGGCCGCAGTTTTATTTGGGTGCCTCACCGAGAGCGGGGATCAGTTTGATGCAGGGAGCGCGAACCCTTGCCCTGTTTCACGGTCGCGACTATGCCGTGCCCGATGATGTGATCGAAATTGCATTACCGGTTCTCCGTCACCGAGTTCAATTGACGGCAGAGGCGGAAGTGGAAGGGCAGAGTGTTGATCAACTTCTGAGTGATTTGATCCGCACTATCGAAGTGCCCCGACTCAAATAGATCTATTAATGCTCGGCGATTGGGTCGCCTCCGAAGATAAGTAAAGCCTGTGTTAGAAACTCTCCAATTCGTGTGTGAATACCTGATTAACAGCCCAATTTTGCTGTTGTTAATCATGTCATTTCCATTGTGGTTGCTCGCGCGAAAATCGGGAGTTTTTCCCAGTAAACGGATGATGTGTCTGTTTTTAATCCCAGTCCTCATCTCGTTTTTCCTAATCACTGTGAACGACGGAGGTGGGCTGCGCCGGATATTGCTGTTTTCAATCCTGTTGATTGATATGGCGTTCTTAGCAATTTCCTTTGTTGACCTGATGATGATTGTTCCACCTTCTGTATTTTCTGGAACGCGAACGGTTCAGAGAATTGCGTCGCAGGGAAAAAGACAGAAAGTCGAGATCGAAATTATTAATCATTCAAGCAAGTCTTGTGTGGTTGCCCTGCGAGATGATCTGCCAGAGTCTTTTGTCGCGGAGCCAAATCGATTCGACGCATCAATTAGCGGTCGCAGTCGCCTGCAGTTTATTTATGAGCTGACTGGTCAGCGTCGCGGGCGAGTGGTGTTGGAGTGTATTCATTTAATGGTCGGCAGTCCTCTCAAGTTATGGCAGGGGTTCTACCGTTTACCCAGCGAATCCATTGTGGATGTTTATCCTGACATGAAGCAAATTGCTGAATATGACTTGCTGGCTCGAACGAATCGCTTGAATCTAATGGGGCTGCGTCGAACTCGAAAAATTGGACAGGATAATGAGTTCGAGCGATTGCGTGATTACACGCAGGACGACAACTACAAACACATCGATTGGCGGACAACCGCTCGACGGAATAAGTTGACGGTCCGCGATTTCCAGGCGAATCAAAGTCAACGAATTTTATTCATGGTTGACTGCGGGCGGATGATGACAGGAACGGCTGGAGAAATTAGTCTGCTGGATCATTCACTTAATGCTATGTTGATGCTCAGTTACATTGCATTGCGGCAAGGGGATTCAGTTGGCATGCTGAGTTTCAGTGACCGGATTCATAATTTTACGCCAGCAAAGAACGGCGTAAAACATATCAACCGCCTGCTGAATGCTTCGTACGACCAGCAGGCCAGATATGTCGAGTCGCGGTACGATGATGCGTTTCTTTATTTACGGTCGCACTGCTCGAAGCGATCACTGGTAATATTGGTGACCAATGTGATCGATGAAATAAATTCGCACCAGATAAACCAGTATTTGACTTCTTTGACAGGGCGGCATTTGCCTTTAGGGGTGTTTCTTCGCGACCAAGCAATGTTTTCTGCAGTGGATGAATATGAGTCGCATAACGACCCCAGTAAGAAACAAATCTATGAAGCCGCCGCTGCCGTAGACGTTTTGAATTGGCGCAGGCAGGTGGTTCGCGATCTTCGGCATCAAGGGGCGCTTGCGATGGATTTGTTTCCTGAGGATCTCACCTCGGAATTGATTAATCAGTACTTGCAAATTAAAGCAAGGCACTTGCTCTAAGCTTCGCAATCAAGGCTGTTTAATCCAACTGGGATGTCGATCAGCTTAATCGTTCCAGTGCCTGGTTTATCGGATGGGATGATTTTTGATTGAGGCAATCGAGAGTTTCCTCGAGTCGTTGATGCTGTTCCGCAGTGACGGGATAAGCTTGTGTTTCACCCGGGAGTTCCGGAACCAATTGAGTGCCAATGATTTCTATTAACTCTCGAATTCCTTTTTTGGTTTTTACGGAAGTCTGGACGGTAGGTAAATGACCGGTCGAAATAGGGTGCACCGGCTGGTTGGGGGAAAGCAAGTCAATCTTGTTAAAAACAACTAAGTCTGTTTTGTTTTCAGCCACGATTTCAGCGATCTCGGACTGTCGGGGTTCGTTTGCATCAAAAACACAAATCGTCAAATCCGAATTAAGGATCTGCGCTTTTGCTTGAGCAATTCCCTGAATCTCGATTGGGTTGTCGGAGTTTCTTAGGCCTGCGGTATCTTTTACGGTGACAGGCCATCCGTTGAGAGCGAGAGCTTGTGAAACAACATCGCGGGTTGTTCCAGCAATATCATGGACAATTGCCCGTTGAAAGCCCGACATGGCATTCACGAGGCTGCTTTTTCCAACGTTCGGTTGGCCGCAAAGAACAATGGTTCGAGGGGTCGTAAGGTGCCTCCCAAACTTAGACCACTTGAGCATGGATTGGATGTGGGTAGCGGCGACATTCCATTCGTTGGAGGTTAGCAAGTTCCGTATTTGTTGAATTTGGTTAGGCAGTTGTGTAACTAGCCGTAATAAGAGCGAAGCGGTTTTGGGTGTGGTCGCTTGAGTCAGTGCCAGTTGAGTACTGACACTCCAGAAATCCTGGAATTGAGCTGAAAATTCAGCGGCTGAAATTTCAGCGAATCCCTTGGCATTGAGCGACCCAATGACAGCTTGGCTTGCCGTCGTTCCGCCATGACAGTGGATTTCGAAGTATTTTTCGCCTCGTTTAGAAACAACGAGATCTTCACCGGTGGATTTCCAAATGCCGTAGGCGACGTCCTGGTATTTCCGGGAAGAGAGAGGGTTTCCATTTGGCGTTTGTAAGCACTCGTCGATTGCGGTTTCCGCTAATTTGCCATGAACGGCAATTACAGCAACGGCACCGCGCCCGATCGGAGTGATTTGGCTGCAAACATTAGAGGAAGGTGAGGCGTTCAATGGAATTTTATTTTGCGTTTAGGAAAGGATGGGTTAGACGCAGTTCAGTTTTTTTCCGATAGCACGTGCACCTTGCAATATTAAATCAGGTACATAGTGCCAATCTTGACTCAATTGTTCAGAAACATCCTTCAGTCCACCACCTGTTGCGAAAGTAGATGCCTTTTGTGTGGAGAGCTGTGACATTTGATTGACAATTTCTCGGATGGCATGCTTTTGTGAATGGTAAACGCCTTTTCGAATTGCGTCGGTAGTCGACTTCCCAATGATGGAATCGAAGACTTGAACGGGTGTCGGGTTGTCAGCAATCTCTCCCAGATCCGGCAGGGCATCGGTAAAGGCACTGAGTCGTTTGAAGTTGGATTCAGCGCCCGGAAAGATGACGCCGCCTTGAAAAACACCTTGAGGGTCTACCCAGTCGATGGTCACTGCAGTGCCTGCGTCGACAATGATAACTGGGCCTTCTGTGTTATTTAGTTGCCATGCCATCCAGGCTGAAATTAAGCGGTCTCTACCCAGAAGCTTCCGCGATTCGATATTAGATGGCAGTGCGATATCACTCTCGTCAATGAGATGGAGGTGGTCACTAGGTCTGTGTTGCTTGACCCACTCTATTAGCTTCGATTCCTTTTGCCGATCGACACTCGACACGGACCAAAAGAAGGCGTCGTTTTTTAGCGGTAGTTCGGAGAGTTTCTGATTCAGGGTTTCGACGTTCACCGCCAGTTGGGCCTCCCAGTTGTCGGTCATGTCGGGGCTGTCGATCGCAAGCTTGATCGAGCTATTGCCGATATCGACTGCAATCAATCGCATGAGGAATGCTGCTCCAAAACTTGATCGATTCGATTCATCAGCTGAGGCAGGCCATCACCCGTGACTGCCGAAATCAAAAACACTTCGTTTTCCGTTTCGCTTCTGAGTGTTGCAGCGACCTCCTGGGCGGGAGGCAATTCGGATTTGGTAACCACAACAATTTCCGGTCGTGTTTTCAATTGAGGGTTGTATTCCTCAAGTTCGCGCCGGATCGCCTGGTAATTTTCTGTGGGGTCGGTTTGATCGAGGGGCATGGGTTCGACCAAATGGACGAGGATTCCCGCTCGTTCGATGTGTTTTAAAAAGTCGTGTCCGAGGCCAACCCCTTCTGACGCTCCTTCGATCAGCCCTGGAATATCTGCCAGAATAAACGATCGGTCAGCATCGATTTGAACTTGCCCGAGGTTGGGGAACTTGGTCGTGAAAGGGTAGTCGGCAATTTCCGGCTTTGCACTGGAGAGTCGGCTTAGCAGAGTGCTTTTGCCCGCGTTGGGTTTTCCAATCAAGCCAACATCCGCAATGACTTTTAGTTCAAGCTTAAGGACTCTTGATTCACCCGGGCCGCCCTGCGTTGCTGGTCGGGGGGCTTGATTGGTGGAAGATTTAAAGCGGGTGTGGCCTCTGCCTCCACGCCCTCCGCGGGCGGCGATTACCGAATCGCCATCGACGGCGAGGTCTTTGATGATCAAATCCGTTTCGGCATCGATAACGATGGTCCCCGTCGGTACCAAAACCGTTATGTCCTCAGCGCACGCTCCGTGTCGGTTTGCGCCTTCGCCGTTGTTACCGTTTTTCCCTCGCACGTGATGGCGGTTGGCAAGCGCGACCAGACTGTTGACTCCGTGCTTTGCGGTGAGAATGACGCTTCCACCGTTGCCGCCGTCACCACCATTAGGCCCTCCGCGAGGGACATATTTTTCTCGGCGAAAACTCATGCATCCGTGTCCACCCCGTCCTCCAATTACTTCGATTTGAACTTGGTCGACGAACATGGTATTCCAGACAAAATTGGATGCGGCGGTGCGGTTGAGGAGTTCAGGCTTCGAAATTGCAAAAATAAAGGATGCCATCATCTGGCATCCTTATTCTTAATTCATAGTGCAGGGGGTAACGAACAAAGGGCGGTAGTAGTTCTACCTTCCGCCTCTGGCACCCCCTGTCCTTAGTTGGTTTCGGCAACGACGTTGATTCGACGTCCGTTACGATCAAACATGACGTTTCCATCAACCAGCGCAAAAAGTGTGTAGTCATTTCCTTGGCCAACACCCTTTCCAGGATGCCACTTATTACCAACTTGTCGAATTAGGATATTTCCTGCAACGACGCGTTCTCCGCCAAACTTTTTGACCCCTCGACGTTGGGCGTTGGAATCGCGCCCGTTTCGGCTGGAGCCTTGTCCCTTTTTATGGGCCATTAAACTGCTTTCTTTGTTCTCAAATACTCGTTGTAAATCTCGGCAATTCGGTCACCGAGCGGCGCGAATCCAGAAAAAATAGGTGGTCTGGACCCGACAAAATCAGAAGCGAGATTTTAGCGGTAAATCCACATATGATCAAGGCTTTTAATGAAGCGGATTCCGTCAAAGTCTTTTTCCCAGAACTGAGGTTCGAGAACGAGGGTGTAGCTGTCTTTTCCCTGTTTAAATGACCACTTTTTACCGGCAATTAGCGTGGTCAGGGCGGTGTTGGCGTCTAGCGTAATTCCCGCATTTTCGAAAGATTTCAGGATGGAAGGAGGCATTTTACCCTGATCGAGCATTGGCGCGATGGTGGAGTTAAAGTCCTTGAGGCTAATCTGTGCATCAGTTTCTGTGACTAACACGTCCCGTTTGGCTTCTTCGTTTTTGAAATAGCCTCTCAAGATTGGTCCGGGCAAGTTATAGCGTGTGGTGACTAACGCCTGCATCGCCGGGTCGTCAATTAACGGGATGCCGAATTTAACAAAGTCGGAAGTTTCGTCAACTGAATCTCCTGGGCGCCAAAAGTTAAGTTGTAGCGTTTTCAGTTTAGACGGAGCGGAAACTGGATCAGAAAGTCGGAAAGCGTTTGTTAACCCCTGAACAAAAACACTTACAAAGTCAATCCGCGGATCGACGTTCTCCCAAATCGCAACTCCCCAAATTCCTCGATCGGTAGCGTTTTTGGCTGCCGGGATTTTGGCTTGTGACATCTGGTGGCTATCGAATAAAACTTGGTTAGGGTCTTCCTTTTGACGAATTTGCTCTAAGGCAATCGGAGAGATCGTGTCTCGGTAAGAAACTTTTTGGTATCCCTTGTTGACGGGAACCCAGCCTTCAAGCGTGAAGCGGGGAAGGAACTTTTTGGCTTGCGAGTCAATTGATTTATCAAAGTCGACTTCCTTAGTGATGTGATCAAATTTTGGATTTTGCTTCACGTCGCTGATGGTCATGGTTTGGCCAGTGTCCCGGATTCGGTAGACCATATACCAGTAATTTCGTGTGGCAGCCTTACCGTTACCGGTTGGGATTCGGAGTTTGGCTTGCCGAAGTCCAGTGAAAGAGAATTCGTACTGCCAGACATTGTTTCGGAACATCACGACGCTACGAGATTGCCCGAATAATGTTTTTTTCTGGGCGATCGTTTTTGGATCGAATTTGGTTGCGTTCAAGTCCGGCATCACCATTGGAAGCGAGAACATGTCTCGGGGATCCAGGTTCTCCGGAATAGTTTTGAGCACGCCTTTGGCAAGCGGACGAGGCGCGTCGGTTTGCGCGTCGGTATAGTTGGTCAATGAGGCAAAAGCCACAAGAGACATTACGAATCCAAAAATTAAGCGGTGACTCTGCATAATAAGTTGCCAGTCAAAGGGGGTTAATAATGTTTGCAAGGGTTTGGCAAGACTTGTCTTGCTCTCCCCAAAACAGGATGAAATTGCCGTCAAATTCTACGTTTTAAGTATAGTTGCCCGTTTTTCACAGGGTCAAGTTTAAGATGAATTGATGACGTTAAAAGTCCATAATCAACTATTGCGGTTGTGACGATTAGCCCAATGTTTTGAGTTGCAAGGTCGATTGGCCGCTCGATTTTTGCTGCCATTTTCTGAATTCACAGGAATTGGACATCGAAGATCGAAAGCTGGATGTAGGTCTTTTAAATGCGAAACCGAAACGAATGCCCCAAAAAAACACGCTTTTATCCGGCTTTCTAAGGGAAAACCACCTTAAATTGAAGCGTGATGAGGCGATTGTTAACGGCTTCTCCGTCGAACTATTTTTCGACAAAAAGAGGTAGGATCAATCAGTCAAAAATTCCTTTGCCGAATTCTCCGGGGGACCCGCCGGGTGATTCTTGTTGTGTATTTTTTGCCTGATTGTGCGGAGTAGGCGGAATATTGGTTCCTTCGTCCTGGCGGAGGTCTTCAGTCTGGGGATTCGTATGGTCCTGCTGACGATTGCGGTGAGGGGGTTCGGCTACGGTTTCCTCGTTAAAGTCTTCATCGTAGCGGGAGCGATAGCCGGGTTGTGATGCGAGTTCCGTTTCATGGTTCAGTTCTTTGATGACCCGTTTTTGAATCATCTCTCGGCATCTCGCGTTTACCGGGTGGGCAATGTCAGCGTAGAGTTTTGCTCTCCCGCCAGAATCATGTTCGATATGGTCCGACTTTAATTGACTTCCACAATGATTGCAGAAGCTCGCTCTAAGGTGATTTTTAGTTCTACACTTATAGCAATTCGATGTCAGCTTTCTACTTGGCATCGCGACGAAAGGCCCGTTATTACCTTCGATGATTTTCAAATCTCGAACGACGAAACAATCGTCAAACGTGACACTGCAAAATCCTCTTAAGCGATCTTCGGCGCTCTCAATTAATTTAATTCTGACTTCCGTAATCTCCATTACGTGCTCCTTCGTGCGTTCCTCGTGTTGTTGGTTTAATCAGGAGGCGATTGGTGTCAGTGTTTGAGTGAAAAAGACTCTGGTGTCTGGGAATCTCGCAGCAAGATATTGGGTCGCATGCCGTGCTGCGCGAGAAGTTGAAAAGACGCCGAAGTAACTCGATCCACTTCCACTCATTTGGTGGCCGAGGCAATTCAAACGTGAAAACTCTTTTTTTAAATTTAGAAAAGTCCGAGTGATCGCGGGGCTAATCGGCTCTGCAAATTCTTGCAGTCGGTTAAACATGCTGGTTCCCAAAGTATGTGGGTCAACTTGCTGGAAACTACTTATGAATTGATTAATTTGGATAGGATAAGCTGGGACAGTCACGCGATTGAAAATAGAGGCGGTCGGGATCCCAAAATCAGGTTTAGCGATGACAATTGGAATTCCACTGGTGGCTTGTATGGGTTCAATTTTCTCTCCGCGTCCACGGCAAATTGCCGTTCCTCCGTGCAGGAAAAATGGAATATCGCTGCCTAGTTGGGCGGCGATCTTCGACAATTGGTCTCGATTCCAATTGAGTTGCCATAGCTGATTGCCGGCAATAAGTGCTGCTGCCGCGTTACTGGATGCTCCCCCCAGTCCTGCTGCTGATGGGATTTGTTTGTCCAAGTCAATCTTGAAACCGTCCTGGCAGCAATTGGCGGTCTGCTGCTCTCGAGCAGTCGCTCGAAGCAACCGCAGGGATCGAATAATTAGGTTCTGATCGTCACAGGGAATTGAGTCTTTTTCTTTCGGAAGGTTACCGCATCCGGCCGTGCGAATAGTAAGGATAAAGTCCTCGTCGTTACGTCGTGTGAATCTCATGCGATCAAAAATAGATACAGTGGACATCACAGTTTCCAGTTCATGAAACCCATCAGCTCGGCGATTCAGGAGTTCTAAGAACCAATTGATTTTGGCAGGAGCGGCAATGTCAATTTCGTTAATACTAGAACGCAAGTGCATGGTTGTTTTGAACGAGCCGGTGTTAATTTGATGTGCAATTGGTGACTGACCTTAGCCAAACAAAAGCATTGTCAGGCCGGTCACGACGTGAAACCCAAAGAGTTGCCCGCAAGGGCGAGGTAATTGATTTGATGATATCCCGAAGTCTTCTAGGCTCGGTTATAAAGGGTTGAATGAGCATAACCAAGATACTTGGTGGACTTTATTGACATATCTTCTGCTATTCTATTTAGCTATGGCTATGCTTGAATTTGACTTTGTCACTTAGTGTTACTGGGTAAACCTTGTGACCTTGAAAGGGGTGGCTTAATATCGAGTTTACCGGGCGATGAAATGTAAGTTACGGCGAACGAGGTAAACCACGTTGTGTTGTTGGCGGCGGTTGGTCGGTCTGGGTTGTGAACGCATGTTTTAATCAAAGTGGAATTTAGGATTTGATGGAAGATAATAAAACTACGGTTCCCGATGCTCTAGGGCAGGTTTCGCGCAACGTATTGCTATTACGTTCCATTTTCGGCGGATTTTTGATGGGGCTTGCCAACCTCGTTCCAGGAATCAGTGGCGGCACGATGTTACTGGCCTCTGGTATTTACCCTGCCTGTATTGACGTCTTGGCTGATTTGACTCGTTTTCGATTCCGGGTGCGTTCCATGTTTGTGATTGGCGCTGTGGTTGCGTCTGCGGGGATCGGGATCCTGTTGCTTGCCGGAACATTGAAGGAGTTAGTCGTCCATCAGCGGTGGGTAATGTACAGCATTTTCATCGGGTTGACGCTAGGCGGAATCCCAATCGTTTGGAAACTGGCACGCCCAGTCTCTCCAGCGCTCGTTGGTTCGGTGTTGCTTTCTTTTTTCGCGATGGTCGTCTTGGCAATTTTGCAGTCAAATGGCATTGTCGGCCAAGGCAGTTCTAATGCCTTGATGCTGTTCATTGCAGGATTAGCTGGTGCAAGCGCGATGATTTTGCCGGGATTATCGGGAGGTTATTTGCTGCTACTGCTGGGACAGTACGTGCCGATTCTTGGGGCAATTGATCAATTTAAAGATGCGCTGTCGAGTCGAGATTTGACCGCTGCGGTCGCTCCGGGGTTGACGGTTTTATTACCGGTTGGGGTGGGTGTGGTCGCAGGGGTGCTGATGGTTGGGAATTTATTAGAGTGGTTGCTGCGAAAATATCAGAAGGCGACGCTGGGGATGCTGCTCGGTTTGTTATTAGGCTCAACCGCGGGTTTATGGCCTTTTCAGGAAGGCGTCCCGCCAGTTCCAGGAGAGATGATCAAGGGGGTGGTGGTGACCTTAGATAATCAAGCAGAGATTGATCCAGAGGACTGGAGCATGAATTGGGTTCGGCCAAGTTTGGGACAGATCGCCGTATCGCTACTGCTGATCGCTGGCGGCGTGGCGACGACGATTGGCGTTGCAAAAGTGGGAGCCTACCTTGATTCAGATTCCGGCGTGAATGAAAACGAAGCCTCCCGGCAATAACCGGAAGGAGTCGTTTCTGCTGGAGTTGGATAAAGGTGCTGCCAATTTTCGCGGAGAAATTTGGCGAGCTAACTTACTTTTTGATTTTCTTGATCGAGGTCTCTTCATTTTTATCAATGTCGAAAACCTTGTTCAGACGCATCAGTTTGAAGACTTCTTCGACGTTCTCACCGATGGTGCAGAGTCGCAATTTTACTTTTGCTTCTTTGCACTTTTTGCCAAACAGGACCAGCTTTCCAATCATCGCCGAAGACATAAAGCCAACGTTTTGGAAATTTAATATGATGCGAGAGTTGCTGGTGTTGTTGATCAGTTCACCGAGTTCTTGTCCGAGGCTACTGATTCTCGAATCATCGATGATTCTAACATCCTGAAAGTAAACGATAAGGACGTTGTCGCCTTCGAAGCGGTTGATCAATGTCACGATTTCTTCCTTCTTAGTATTCAGGCCGTTTGTAATTTCGAGCTGATTTAAATGATTACCGGATTGTACGGTTTTTAAGTGGGTTGTAAAGCAAATCTAAATCCACTGAAGTATATAGCTTCGAACTTTAAGTTGGGCAAGTTAAATGCAAATTCTAATATTTGAATGGTTGACCGGAGGTGGGCTCTGGATAGATGGGGTTTCCCTCCATTGCGGGGCTGCCATTCGGTCACAGGGGAAACGCATGTTGCAGGCAATTGCTCATGATTTTCTTGTTGCAGGGGTCGAAGTGATTTTGCCGATTGATGAACGGGCAATCGTTGATTTCCCAAAGACTGAAGGGCTGACGTTACACCCGATTGCTGATCATGGGGATCTCCAGGCTTCGTTAGTAAATTTGGCAAGAGACGTCGATCGGATTTTGCTGATTGCTCCGGAAACAGGAGGCCGTTTGTTAAATTGTGTCCAGTGGCTGGAAGCGTCTCGTGAGAAGTTCGTAAGCCCCGGTGAGGAGTTTGTCAGGATAGCTTCGAGCAAGCGGGCTTCGTTTGAATTTCTGGAAGCTGAAGGATTCCATGGAGTTTCGAGGGGAATGGAATTTATTAATTTTTGGAAGAGTCCGATGGACAATTTCGAGTATCCGGTGGTTCTTAAGCCCAGCGATGGAGTGGGAGGAGAGGGACTGCGGCTGATTAACGATTACCTAGAGCTAGAGCAGTTGGAGGCCCCGTTGTCTGGCGCGGAGTATTGGTTAGAGCCGTTTTATCAGGGGGTTCCCCTAAGCGTGTCTGTGATCTGCCATGGTGACGAATTCACTTTCCTTCCCGCGACCGAGCAAGTCTTTGACCGCGAGCCGTTCGGTGAATTTGTTGGTTCGCGGTTTCCCGTCAGCAAGGATTTGGAAGGCAGGGCACGTCGTCTGGCCGAAAAAACGATTCGATTGTTGCCGCCGACTCAAGGATACGTTGGGCTAGACATGGTGCTTGGCCCCGAGGCGGATCAGTTGATAGAAATCAATCCACGACTGACCATGTCCTATTTAAAATTAAGGAATGTATGTTCCTTCAATCTGGCCATGCGGATGTTAGATTCCAATGCCTAAATCGTTGTTGCAAACTTAAATAGGTTTGGCTCTGGTTGTCGGTGGCAAGATTGTTGGTGGCCAACTAGGTGCCCGCTTTTTCGAGTGCGATTTCCTTGATGCCACGAAGGTCAAGTTTTCCAGTACCAAGAATCGGTAGGTGATCGACTTGAATAAATCCTGAGGTCATCGGAATGAAAATATTTGGCAACCCTGCGTCTTTAAGTGACTGTTGCATTTCTTCTACTGTTTTCGCTGTCTTTGTATAGAGAACAATTAATCGCTCGCCCTTCTTTTCATCGGGAACGGCAGTTACGGCGACAAGTAGATGGTCATCGGAGTCATCAGAAGGCGTCGAGTCCAGAAATTCGGAGAGTACTTCTTCGATCTTCAGGTGGGGCACCATCTCACCTCCGATTTTCGAAAAGCGACTCATTCGACCAGTGATTTTGATGAAACCGTCGTCGTCAATGATGGCAACGTCACCGGTTTTGTACCATTTCCCATCGATCACTTCGGCAGTTGCTTCGGGTTTGTTGAGGTAACCCTTCATCACGCTGGGGCCGCAGATCCACAACATCCCCGGTTGATTTGGCCCCAAGAGTTCGCCTGAATCCAGATCAGTTACTCGAGCAGCCATGTTTGGCATTGGCCTACCGACAGTGCCTTCTTTGGCGTCAATTTGAAAATCTTTTTTAGTCTGTCGCGAGTAGGGAATATTAACCGCGGCGACGGGAGAGAGTTCGGTCGTGCCGTATCCTTCTACGGGTCGAACACCGAATTTGTTTTCAAACTCCTCGCACAATTCGGGTGGAAGGCGTTCCGCTCCCGCAATGACCATGTTTAGCGAACTAAATTGGTCCGGCGTACAACGTCTCATGTAAGAGCGAAGGAAGGTCGGGGTGGCGACGATGATGGTAGCCGAAAACTTCTTTGCAATTTTACCGACAATTTTAGCGTCGAGTGGATTGAAATGATAAACTCCCCGTGAGTCAGTGGTCATGGGAACCCAGAGGGTTACCGTGTAGCCCATTGAGTGGAAAAATGGCAAGACACCAATCAGGGTATCATCTGGGACCAGCGAGCCAACGCGTTCGATTCCAAGGACGTTGCTCATGATATTCTTTTGAGTGAGCATCACTCCCTTGGGGACTCCAGTGGATCCTGAAGTAAACACGATGGTTAAAGTGTCGTCGGGTTTGATTTGATTGAGTCCGAGGCTCGAGTCGAGAAGGGCGCCGGGGACCACGAAACTCTGGAATGCACCAATGAGTTTGTCTAATCCACTTACTTTGTCTTTGAGGTCATCGAGATAAAAAATATTGCAGTCAAAGTCAAAGTTGAATTTCTCAGCGACCTTTCGAGTTGTCAGAACGGTTTTTATTTCCGCTTCTTTAACGCAGTGATTAATAAGATCATTGGAAAGCGAGTAATTCAGGTTGATCGCGACTCGTTTGTCGAGTGCCAAAGCGAGATTGACAATCGCGCCACCCACGGAGGGTGGGATTAGGACGCCCACATTTTCTTCTTGATTGTTGAGGACATGTTTTTTCAACAGGCGTCTTAAGACCAACGCCCGGGTGAGCAGCTTCCCACCGGTTTCCTCCTGGTTGGTGGAGTCACCAATTTTCGAGCGAAACTTGTTGCGTTTACAGGATTTGATAAATGCCGACGGGGCAGAGACGAATTTTCCAGCGGGATTGTCCATGGTAGTTGCGCTAAGCTCTTGAACAGATTGACGAATTGCAAACATCGTATCAGCTTTTTCGATCGGTTTCCCAATGTGGACCGAAAGCGGGCGACGAAATGAACGAGGCCACTTTTTTATACTCTTTCCCTGAGAGAAACTGAATATGCTTCCCCAGAGTTGATCAAAGTAAACGGGAATGACGGGGATTTTGTTTTCTTTCAAGTTAATGATTTTTGTAAGTCCGGGCTTGAAATTTTTTATTTGACAATCCCGGGAGATTCCACCTTCGGGGAACAAGCCAACCACCTCACCTTGATCGATCGTTTGTTTTGCGATTTTCAATCCGTTACGAATTGATTTTGGACCACCGGCGATCAGAATAATCCCGCAGAAGGCAGCCCATTTTTGCAGAGCCCAATGCGAAAAGTTACCCGCCCAGGCAATAATGCGAGGAAGACGAGGAACTAATACAAGAAGGATCGCTCCGTCGAGCCATGAGGAATGATTGGCGACAACCACAGCACCGCCTTGTTTCGGCAGATTTTCAATTCCGTTGATTCTGACACGGTAAATTATTTGGAACGCAAGGAAGAACAAGAGGCGGACAGTTTGTTTAATTAACAGGTAGAGTGAATATGCGATTACGGGGATGGTTAAAATGCACATTACCAAAAATATTTGGCGTGAGTTAAGTAGCGGAAGTGGACGGATCTGTCGTTGGACTTTGAGGATTTGACGCTGAAAATTGGTCGCCTCTTGTTCGCTGAAGTTAGAGTTCTCCGGGCTAAATTCAGCCACATATTCTTCGAGTCTAAGTGGTTTTGAAACGGCGGTTCGGCGTTCTGCATCTTTGGCGATTAAGTGTGTCAGTGTGGCGGAGCGTAGGTTTTCAGGGGTTTGGCTGACAACTTTCTCGATTCCAGGTTGATCGCCGACGGGCGAGTTTTCAAAGCGGCCTATGGTTTCCTCAAGCTCTAGTTGCTCCGCATTGCTCAAACTCTTTTTTGTCAGTTCGGCGGGCAATTGAGCAATCGTCCCTGGTTCGGTTGCTTGCGTGCAAAATAACATCACGCCAAAGAAAAGAAGGATGCTGCCGAAGGCTAGGCAGTTTGTGGCCGCGAGTAAGGAGCCGCGTTTTTCGATGGGACTGTTATGCTGCAGGTAAGACGCCAAGGGGACATCAAAAACACCGGCGCTAAATCCAAGGCCCGCAAGAAAGATAAAAGTCATGATCTTATCGAAGTTGTACGGATCTCCGTTGATGAAATCAGGAGGCGTTAACCACAATAGGAATGAGAATATTGCAACGCCGGCTGCACCAATGGGGACTAGGCCTAACTCGATTCTACCGGCAGAAATTAATCCAGCGGCGACACTGCCAAATCCAATGCCTAAAACGACGGCGATCAAGAGAGGCGTTCGGTCAGATTCAATTATACCGCCGCTCTCGGTAGCAAAAACGTCGATATTGAGTTGAGCTAAAGCGGCGACTGCCCAGAAAAAAGAAATGCCCAGGGCAATTCTGAAAAGAGTACGGTAGGAGAATAGCTGGAAAAGGTCTTTGATGGTCTCGCCAATCAAAGTGATTGGGAATTTAGCTTTTGCGTTTGCAGCGGGGAGAGACCAAACTAAAAAGCTCAAGATCGTTCCAACGACGGCAATTCCAATTAGAACACCGGCTGCTAAACCAATGTTGTCTTGTCCTCGATTCGTAATGTCGGAAAGTGCGCCACCAATCGCCATGCCGATGACGGTTGCGGAGAGAGTCGCTAAATTGAAAACTCCGTTACCGGCGGCAATTGTTTTTTCATTCAATAATTCCGGGATGGTGCCAACCTTGGCTGGCGAAAAGAGTGCACTCTGAAGACCCATCAAGAATACAGCGGCAAGCAATATCCAGAAAAAGGGGTCGATTCCGGTAGCGGGGTCGGGTTCGCCCAGTAGGCTGACTGCGATGACCCCAATGGTCATGATTGCAATTTCTGCAATCTTGCAGCCAATGATGACAGTTCGTTTCTTAAATCTGTCAGCCAGCCAACCAGCGACTGACGCAAATAGAATATAGGGAATGATGAAAAATGAAGAGCCAATGATCAAAAGCGTTCCCTGATCTTCAGGGGCAAATTGATTTTTACCGACACCAATCACAAACCAGCGAAAAACATTGTCGTTGATCGAAGTTAGCCACTGAGTCCACAGCAGCCCTTGAAAGCTGGAAGACCAAATTCCGCGGGATGAGGGTTCGGCGGGTTGACTCATGGATTTACCGGTTTTTCGTCTTAATTGGTTCCGCAATCGCTCAGGTTTAAATCCTGATCTAGTCAAATGTAAGTACTTAACATTCAGTTTAAAAGATGGTTTTGCGGCTTGATACCCGAATGGTTGGAAATGTTGAACCAATCGTTAGACATGGAATAACTTCTGTTTTCTTCCAAAGTTCGCAGGCGCGGCAACGGTTGTTTTCAATAGAACCCAAAAAAACGGAACCAATTCTTTTCAGGGTTGATATTTGTGAGTCCCTGGTTCAAGAAGAAAACGTTAGAAAAACGATAGGGAAAAAAGGTTTAATTGCTCTTGTTGGACACAGCGTTTGTCCGTGAAACGATATTTCATGGGGATAGCGGTTGGCGAAGCGCAATTCTTTCCCAACCCTGAATGGAAAAAATAATGCGACGTACTTCAATCATGACGTTAGGGCTGGTACTGATATTCATCGGAATTCAGTTGAACTTGGTTGATACCTACGTGTTGACTCCCCGATTTTCAAATCTACTCGCGGATCATGCGACGGTAGAGCGGGAGGTGGCGTCGGTAAGTCCACAACCGGAAGTACGTGCTAGTAACTACTATCGTGCTTCCTATTCGAATAATAGTCGAACCGCTGCAAAGTCGGAAAAATCCGTCTTGGGCGTTCAAAAAAAGATTACAACGCCAACGTGGCTTTGTTGGCCCATTTTATTTTTAGGAACGGTTGTGTTTCTGAATGGATTTTCGATCAGAAGAGAATGATCGTTTTAGAGTTCAATATTAGTAAACCAGGCTCTACCTACAGCGTTGGTCGGTTTGGATTAGCTTAAGATTGGATAACGGGCCGGCAAATTGGAAACAAAAACGCTAGTTTGATGCGTAGACGGATGAGATTCTGGTCGATCATTCGGGGACGTATCAGCTAGTGTTTTTTATTTTAAAAACGGGGCAGGAGTTGCTTTTGAGGAAATAACACTGATTCTTTCCGGCTTAATTTAGCTGGAAAGTTCCGCAGAGTTATGAGTGAGATTGCCCCCAAAAAGGTGCTGATTTGTTTTTGACGCGTTGGATTGGCAAGGTATGATAAATTGTCCGAACCAGCTGTGTTTTTGTTGTTTTTGCTTTTCGAGAAGATGTGATGTCAGAATTTGAATGCATTACCACAGAAGCTCTCGAAAACGCGACGATTGTCAAGTTCGTCGATCAACGAGTGATGAATCCTGCTCGGATTGAATCCCTTGGCCGAGAGTTGCTCTCGCTGGTGGACGGGGCGGTTGCGACGGGAATTGTCTTGAATTTTGACGGTGTGAGTTTTTTTTCCAGTGCTGCGATCAACAAATTGATCAAGCTGGAGAGTGAGAGTAGAAAAAATGGACTGCAATTAAGATTGAGTAATTTGCGTCCTGAGGTGCGAGATTTGTTTAGCTATACAAACCTCGATTCATTGTTTCAGATAAAAGATAATCAATTCGATGCAATCGAGTCACTTTAGATTGGGTGGCCATTGAGTGTGGGCCTGAGGGCTCAGACGAGTTTTTGAATAGATTGAAGATTCAGGTTAATCATGGAAAGTACAACTCAGCATTGGCGGTATGATGATCACATTCCAAGTGAGCCGGATTGCTGCGCAACGATAGTTGGTATGGTCCTTGAGCAGTTGGAAAAAAATGGTTGGGGTAACAAAGATACCTTCGGTATTCATATGGCCATGGAAGAGGCGGTGATGAATGCAATCGACCACGGAAACAACCGGAGTCCTGACAAGACGGTACACTTGGTGATTGAGATTTGCGGGAATCGATTTTATTCGAAAATCACGGATCAGGGCGAAGGTTTTGATCCGTCAACCGTCCCCGACCCCACTGAAGAGGAAAATCTCGAAAAGGATTGCGGCCGCGGCGTGATGCTCATTCGAAATTTTGTCGATGTCGTGCTTTACAACGACAAAGGCAATTCCCTTGAGTTGACAAAGCAAAACTCAGAGGCCGAGGCGTGACAATCAACGCGTCAGTTGATGCGTGACTGCCGTTCGCAAGCAATTTTCAGGTCGTTTACCGGATGCAATTTAGTTGCTGCTGGTTGAAAAGATCGACGCGGGTAGGTTTTCCGAGTTAACTAAATTTGCTCCTGCTGGATTCGCGGACCAGGCGTATCGTACTGCCGTCGGTTTCGACACTTCTTTGCAACTCACAACGATTGTATTGTTGTATATTTTTGCGTCGGCCCAATGCCAGGTTTGGTTGTCACCAGTGATCTCAAAACGTTGGAGGGGCTTTCCATCGCTGGTTTTTAAGCCCGCTCCAGTGTGAGCAAATTCGATGATCATCTTTTCCGCTTCTACCCGGGAAGATTTGTAAAGTGGTCCGCTAACCGTAACTGGTTTTTGGTAATCGTTGTTTAGCGCCCACCGAGCTAGTCTCAAGCCAACGGTCTTTTTGTTTTTCGGGTGAATGTCTTTCGCGTCTCCGACATCGTTGATGGTCGCCATGCCAGTGCCAGCGAGTGCCAGAGTTTTTCTTTGCTGATCCTGGACGGTTGCCCAATCACTTTGCTGTCCGGGCTCGGTTGTTACTGGCTTGAAATTTGCCAATTGGGCGAAATAAAACGGGAATTCATCGTCCCAGCGTGCTCGCCAATCTTGAATCATTAGCGTAAACATTTCCTGATAGATCCCAGCTAAACCCGCTTTCGCGTTCGCTTCGCCTTGATACCAAATCGCTCCCCTCATGGTGTAACCAACGAAAGGATGAATCATGCCATTGTAAAGAACCGTTGGGTTGCGCTCATTCTCATAGGTTGGTTTTTCCCTTTGGGGGCGTCTGGGAAGGCGCACTCTTTCGGATGCTGATTTATTCTTGTTTTCGGCGCGTACTTTGGCGGCTCTCTTGTCCCAATTGGCCATCGCTGCGTCGTATTTTTTCTTTGCCGTTTCGGGGTCAAACGATTTAGCCGTGCGGTCAAGTTCTGCGATCATCTTTTTCCCATGCGCGTTAGAGAGCATGGCTTCCCTGCTTGTATAGCATTCAGACCTTTTGCCGCCCCAGCAGGATTGGATAATACCAACAGGCATCCCTGTTTCTTGATGAACTTTTTTGGCAAAGTAATAGGCAACTGCCGAGAAATTCCCTGATGTTTCGGGAGAGGAAAGGTTCCAGGTTCCTTGGATGTTGTTATGGGGTTGGGCAGCCGGTGTGTTGGCGGCCAGGAAAAATCGTATTGACGAGTTTTTGGATTTTGGCAAATCGGCTTTGGCATCAAGTGAGTTTTGTAGCTTGAATGCCATGTTGGATTGCCCGCTCGCAAACCAGACTTCACCTACGAGAATGTTTTTAATTTCAACTCTATCATTGCCATTTTCAATCACCATGTTCATGCCCTGTCGACTGGCCTTCATCGCGGGCAGTGTGATTTTCCAGTTTCCTTCGTCGGTGGATTTTGTAGAAACCGTATTTCCATTGAATGCGACGTCGACTTGAGTATTGGCATCCGCCCACCCCCAAATGGACACAGGTTTGTCCCGTTGTAGCACCATTTGATTACTGAAGAATGATGGTAATTTCAATTCTGCCAGTAGTTCAGCACTTGGCAAAGTGAACCAAATTAAAGTGGCGATGATCGTGAAAAAATGGTGTGGTCGCATGGATAGCCTCAATCGGAGATTAGTGAGCTTGCTATTTTGGCGTTAATTGTCATCGATTTCAAGCAAAACAGGGCAGTGGTCGGAATAGTATATGTTTTTTAAGTGGGCAACGTTTTGAATTGACGATTGAAGAGTGGCGTTGACGAATTGGTAGTCAATCCGCCAGGCACCTCGGTCGGTCCTGGTTGGATTGGTGGGGGGCCACCAGGTATAGCTCCGCCCTGCGGGTGTTTGATTTCGGAATGAATCGATAAAGCCCTCGTCCAGCCACTGTTGTAGCCAGTGACGTTCGTCCTGTCGAAAGCCGGAAGGGCTCGTAGTCGCTTGATCCGGGGGGACATCCAAAAGTGATCGTGCGATGTTGAAGTCTCCAACTACGATCACGCGAGGTTGTTCCTCTCTTATTTTTGTTACCCAACCAGAGAAGTCTTCGAGGAATTCTAATTTGAAATTGTGGCGAACTTGACTTGCGGATCCGTTGGGAATGTAGCAGTTAATTACTGTCAAGTTTTCGAAATCAGTGCGAAGGATTCGGCCCTCAACGTCATATTTTTCGAGGCCCATTCCGAATTCGATGTGGCGGGGTTTGATTTTGGAAAACGTGGCAACACCGCTGTAGCCCTTTCGCTTGGCAGAATGCCAACAGTGATGGTAGCCAATGCTGTTGAGCAATAAGACCGGGACACTGCCGGAATGAGCTTTTGTTTCTTGTAGGCAAATCACGTCGTAATCGTGGTCTTCAATCCAATCGAATAGCCCTTTTTTGATTGCCGAGCGAATGCCGTTGATGTTGTACGTAATGATCTTCATGTTCAAAATAGGCGGGGAGAAATTGTTTTTAGCGACGAACTACGGAGGTGCCCGAGACACGTTGAATTAATGAACGCATTTCAAGAATGCTAATAGTTGACATGACTCTCGCTGCAGGGATGTTCGTTTTTTCTATGATTGCGTCGATCAACGTCGGAGTCGTTTCAATCGTGTTTAGAATGTCTCGTTCCTGCTCAGTCAGTTTAAGTTCCGCTGGATTGCGAATTTCTCCTGCTTGTTGGGTTTGAATGGGGTTAGCGAGGGGCCCAAGTTCCTCGAGCACATCGTCGACAGAATTTACCAGTTTTGCTCCATCTTGAATTAACTTGTGACATCCTTGGGACATACGATTGTCGATTTGTCCGGGGACCGCAAAGACTTCCCTCCCCTGCTCCATTGCTAGTCTCGCTGAAATTAAAGCGCCGCTTCTTCGTGCGGCCTCAACAACAACCACTCCTAAACTCAACCCGGAAACGATTCGGTTGCGTCTTGGAAAAGATCCACTGCGAGGCGGGGTGTCTGGCGGTGATTCCGAAAGGACAGCCCCGCTGTGAGTGATTTCATGGGCGAGTGCAGCATGGTCCGTTGGATACAGTTTCAGATGGCCGCCCCCGAGGACGGCAATTGTTCTTCCACCCGCCTCAAGCGTTGCCTGGTGGGCGGTCGCATCGATCCCTCTCGCTAATCCGGAGATGATCGTGATACCGGCCATTGATAACCCTCTAGCCAATTGAGATGCAATTTTGATTCCATATCTCGTTGCATGACGGGAACCGACAATGGCGATGCTAAGGTTGTCTGCAGGAACCAGCTTGCCGCGAGAATAAAGAACCGAGGGCGGGTCGTAAATTTCTGAAAGGCGTTCAGGGTAAGCACCTTCGAAGCGTTCGATCATATCAATCTTGTGCCGCTGGCATGTCTTAATGATTGAATCCACCGGTGCTATATCGCGAGTATTTAAGATCGCGTTGACTAGTTTTGGTCCGATTCCTGGAAGCTGCTTAAGTTCAGCGGCGGTTGCTTTGAATACGTTGGGAGCTGAGCCAAAGCGATGGATTAATTCTGAATAGACGACCGGCCCTACGCCGGGGATGCGAGTCAAGCGGAGCGCCGAATAGACGCTGTTCTGGTGGGAACCGAGGGTGTTGTTATCGATCGAAGTCTCCTCAGGTTTGAGTCATTTCAGATCGGTTTCGCAGTTTCAGTATTATCTTGTGCCCGCTTCGAAACAAGGAGAGGGAGGGAATCAGATGGAATATCCACGAATTAATCGCGATTACTTATCTTGAAAGTGGTAGCGTTTTTGTGCGAGTAGTAAAAGATTCAGCTTGAGATTCCGGCGACGTAAACTTTAAGTGACTTCGGTGGCAAGGGGCATGTTTGCTGGCTTTCGAGGAGGGGACCATCCAGATTGGGATAGATGTCCTCAGGGGACTCGGCGGCGGTGTCAATAAAGAGGTGCCAGCGTTTGGGTCTGGCGATTTCCGGAATTGAATATTGTGCGGGCTCGTGACTTGAATTAAGCATCAGTAGGACATCGCGTCCCAATATTTCTGAGTCTCGATGTTCAAGTGGGGCGGCGAGTAGACACAGAATAGGCAACGCATCGACGCTCCAGTCGATGGCTGTGCCTTGTGGGTTGTACCAACTGACATCGGGCCAGCAGTCTTGACTGTCAGGGACTCCGGTTAAGAAATGGTGTCGTCGAACCGTTGGCTGTTGGCGTCGAAATTCGATTAACGATCTACAAAACCGAACCAGTTCAGCGTTTTCGCTGACTAAATCCCAGTCCAGCCAAGAGATTTCATTATCTTGGCAGTAGGCGTTATTGTTTCCCTGTTGGGTTCGTTGGAATTCATCTCCGGCGACCAGCATCGGCACGCCCTGACTAAGCATTAGTGTGGTCAGCATGTTTTTGATTTGGCGACGTCGAAGCTGGTTGACGTGGGATTCGTCGGTGGGCCCTTCAGTTCCGAAGTTTTCACTATAGTTATTATTATCGCCGTCCTGGTTGTTTTCACCGTTAGCAAGGTTTTGTTTCTCGCCGTAACTTACGAGATCATTTAATGTAAATCCATCGTGCGATGTTACGAAATTGATACTGCAGCAGGGAGGTCGACCTCCGGGTTGGTAAAGGTCGGCTGAACCCGCCAATCGAGTAGCAAGTGGTCCCCGTGTTCCTTGGTCGCCTCGCCAATATCTACGAATGTCGTCTCGGTATCGGCCATTCCACTCTGCCCAGCGATCATCGCCAAAAGAGCCGACTTGGTAGGCGCCCGCCGCATCCCAAGCTTCCGCAATAATCTTGGTGTCAGCTAGGAGTGGGTCTTCGCCAATCGCTTCGACCAGCGGTGGGTTGGGAACTAGTTCACCATTGCGGTCGCGACTGAGGATTGATGCCAAGTCGAACCGAAATCCATCGACATGATAATTGTGCACCCAGTGGCGGAGGCAATGAAAGATCATCTCCCTAACGATGGGGTGATTGCCGTTAATCGTATTTCCACACCCCGAATAATTTTTATAGTTCCGTTTGTCGTTTTCCAGCATGTAGTAAACTGGGTTCTCAAGCCCTTTGAAGCTTAAAACTGGTCCGCGGTTATTACCCTCGCAGGTATGGTTAAAAACCACATCGAGAATGACTTCTATCCCTGCTTCGTGCAAAGACTTTACCATTTGTTTAAATTCGATAACCTGGGAACCTGGTTCGGAGCTGGCAGCGTAACCTCGATGGGGGGCGAAGAAGGCGAGCGGGTCATATCCCCAGTAATTCGGTTGACCTGAAGCAGAGCCGTCCATTGCGAGGATTGGGAATTCGTGAACCGGCATAAGTTCGACAGCTGTGACGCCTAACGATTGCAGGTATGGTATTTTTTCGATGACACCCAGGTAGGTTCCAGGGTGAGCAACACCACTGGAAGGGTGTTGCGTGAAGCCTTTCACATGCATTTCATAAATAATGGATTCGGACATGTCACGGCGGAGATGGCGATCTCCTCCCCAGTCAAAATGGTCATCGACAACGACACATTTAGGTGGGCGGATTATCCCGTCATGGCTATGCTGAAAGGTTCCCGCAAGCGCTTTGGCGTAGGGGTCGATTAACCGGGCATGGGGTTGAAATCGATGGCCACGGTCGGGATCGTTGGGCCCGTTTGCTTGGAAATGATAAAGTTGGCCTACCGAGATTTGAGGAACAAAAATACTCCAGATATCACCCCACCGGTCACTGGCGGGGTCAAAGGTAATGACCTCAGTTGGTTCCGTATCTTCGACTGATTGATATAGGAGTAATCTCATTTCGCTGGCATGGCGACTAAAGATTACAAATTGAACCCCATCATCGTGAACGACCGCACCGTAGGGTAGTTGGTGCGTGAATTGAAATTTTGGTAGGGGGCGGCGCATACGAATAAACATAGATCGATTTTGACCTGTGTGGCAATCCCATCCGTTTTTTTGAGTTGTTTCTTGTGCCCGGTGGAGTGCTTAAGGGAGTAATAAACGCGCCGTCGATGGTTACATGGGGAGAATTTTTTCCGCGATTTCATGTAAATATTTCGTTGGATTTTTAAAAATGCCCCAAAGATTGACTCTGCGAGTGGTTTCCGTTGTTCAATTCGGCATGGTTGCCGGAATCGGGCCAATCGACGAAACTATAGAACAGTTAATTAATCCGAAAAACAATCCAACTCGCTGAGTTGGCCAGACTGATCCGCGAGCTAATGACAGGCGTTTCCTATAAAGATTCCGGCGTTGATCTCGAAGTTTACAACGAGGCGATGAAGCGACTCCCAAAGTTGATGCATCGGACTTTCTCACCCCGTGTTCGGCAGCTTGATGGCGGGTTCGCCGGGCTGTTCCAACTGGACTTTGAGAGTAAACTTTTTCGACGAAATTATCAGGACCCAATGTTGGTTGCGTGCACTGACGGTGTGGGGACCAAGTTAAAATTGGCGCAGATGCTTAATCGTCATCGAACGGTGGGAATCGATTTGGTGGCGATGTGCGTTAATGACGCGATTTGCTGCGGAGCGGAGCCACTGTTTTTCTTAGATTATGTGGCGATGTCCCACGATGATCCGGTTGCTCTTGAGCAAATCGTAAGCGGGATCAGTGATGGCTGTCTGGCTGCCGACTGCGCGCTATTAGGGGGAGAGACTGCGATTATGCCCGATCTCTATCAGCCCGGAGATTATGACCTGGCTGGTTTTTGCGTCGGGGTGGTTGAGCGAAACCATGTAATTGACGGCCACGCAATTGCCGATGGGGACGTTGTGATTGGCGTTGCCTCGAGTGGCGTGCATTCCAATGGTTTCAGCCTCGTTCGCAAAATTGCATTCGATGTTGGAAACAAAAAACCAGAAGATTTAATGGAAGGTACGGATCGCTCAATCGGAGATGTGTTAATTGAGCCGACCTTGATTTATACCAAAGCGATTCGAGATGTGTTGAGTCACTACAAAGTCAAAAACGTTGTCCACGGAATCGCGCACATTACCGGAGGTGGTCTCGAGGAGAATATCGAGCGGATCACGCCTGAAGGGCTGGCGATTGATATTGATGGTCAAGCCTGGGAACGTCCTCCTGTTTTTGATTGGCTTCAAAAACTTGGAAAAGTAGAGACCGAAGAAATGTTCCGCGTGTTCAATATGGGCGTTGGTTTGGCAATGATCGTAAGTCCCTATTATGCCGAATCGATTCAGCGATCATTGAGTAAGCACGGGCACGAAAATTGGTTGATCGGTACGGTTAAAACGGGCGAGAAGCGAGTTACCGTTCACGACAAAACGTTGTAGCGAAATTTCGATTCGACAACCTTCGGCCGTTCTAATTAGATTTCACGCTCTGTGGTCGACTTGGTGGTCGGGCCGTGATTTCCAGCTTGATTAATTAGAAGCTTGGATAACTTCTTGAATTCTATCGAGAATTTTCAATGCCTCGTCTGGACCGAAGAGAGTATCGATCATGATCGCCGGCTCTTCCGGGTAGTTCGGTGGGTAGATCAAGTTAACGGGAATAATAGAGCGATTAACCCGCAACAAATCCAAAGCTATATCAGGTCTTCGTTTGGTATCGTCAACTGAAATGAATTCAAAGTTTAGTTCTTTTAATTTCGCGAGAACCCGATCGTCCGAAAAGACACGCTTTTCGTTTACTTTACAAGTCGGTCACCAATCGGCTGTGTAGTCGACCCAAATGGGGCGGCCATTATTCTTTAACGCGTATTCGACTTTGCCCGGGTTCCATTCTTGCCAACCTAATCCAGCTACGTTGTGGGCTCCTGCTGAAGTCAGGTTTTTAGATTCTTCGACAGCTCCGTAGCACATCCAAATACCGATCGAAGCAATTATCAGAGGCATGAGGTAGCCGAAGGTCAATCGCTTTGAGAGCTTTACACTCGCCTCCCCCCATTGTCCGTAGCAGTAGGCGGCAAGCGCGATGACTACGAGTGCCATGACAAGCCAGCTTAGGCCGCCAACTCCGGTCTGTCCGCCAAAAGCCTGCATGAAAAATGCGACCGTTGCAAAAAGAGTAAACGCCATCGTGGCCTTGAAGGTCTCCATCCAAGGCCCCGGTTTGGGGAGTTTGTAAATGAGGGCGGGAAAGAATGAGAGCACCAGGTAAGGGGATGAAATTCCTAACGCGAAAACGGTGAAAAGGAACATCGAAGGCAGCGGGTCCTGAGCAAGCGTGTAGCTCATCGCAGCGCCTAAAAATGGACCTGAACAAGGTGTGGCAATTAAAGTGGTGAGCACTCCGGAAAAAAAGGATCCGGTGTAACCTTTTTTCTGGCCACCGTCGACGCCGGAAAGAGATGTTCCAATTTCAAAAACACCTGCCATGTTTAATCCCAGGAGGAAGAGCAGGACGATAATGCCACATACAAAATAAGGGTTACCCATCTGGGCTCCCCAGTTAATCGCCTCGCCAAACGATAGCTTGACGAACAGAACAGCGCCCCCCAGGATCCACATGGAGACGACCAGTCCAAACGCGAAGGCGATACCGTGTTTTCGGATTTTTGCAGGTTCGCTTCCAGCCTGCATCACAAAGCCCATCACTTTTAATCCGAGGACCGGGAAGACGCAAGGCATTAGATTGAGCAGCATCCCGCCAAAAAACGCTCCCAAAAGTGCGGTAATGAAGGTAGTTTTTTCAAGTGAGCTGCTGCCTCCTGAGCCGACGGGGAATTCATCGAGATCATCAAATAGGATGATTTTTTGTTTTTCGTTTGGGTCATAAAGGCCCTTCATGATTTCAATTTGTTCCGGCGAATCGGCAAGCAGAGCAACGGCTTCGTCTTCTCCTTCATTTTCATCGTCAACACCATTGTCAGCCGGGATTGAGCCACCTGAGATTCCATGCGGCTTATTCGCGTTTTCTGCGGATTCGTAGGTTGAGTCAGTCCAGATGAGTGGAGCCGCGGCGGCTTTGCCGAGATTGATCAGAGCGGAAAATGCGATTCCCGTGGGCGGATCACAATGGGTTTCGTCACAGGTTTGGAGGCCGATAATTCCGTTAAATTGAAAAGGTTGATTTTTCTTGGCATCGCGTGGAATGCTAATAAAGAAATCAAGCGTGACAGGTTCGTAATAAGCGAAAACCGGTTCTCCAAAAGCCTCTCCAGCTTCCGGCTCTGCTGATAGTTTCGGCCCCACAACATTCCAGCTATTGGTTTGGGTGAGGCCAAGGATCGTTGATTTGATTTGTGTTTTTTCTAGAGAGTACGAATAGACGTGCCAGTCGATCTCTGGCGTGATTGTAATTTCCAAGCGGGCAACATCGCCTGGTCGGAGCGGTTTGTCGGTCCCCGAGTTTCGAATGATCTGCCCGCGAATTTCCGCATGCGCTCCGCGAACTTTTTGATCTTCAATTTTCAGTTTTGGCTGTATGAAATCGGGCGTAATGGCGAGAGCGTCACTAACGCCGCCGAACTTGCTTTCAAGGTTGTATTCGAAAGGCTTGCAACTCCCATTTGTTTCACAGGCTTGCCCATTGATAACCAAATTAATTACTAATTTGTCTGGATTGATTTCAGATGCGATTTCAAATGGAGCAGACCAAGACACGCTGTTTTCAAATTCTTCACAAGGATCGTCGAATCCTTCTTCAGTGACGATGTGCGGTTCTCTGTCCGGTCGGAATTTCCCCAGTAATTTGAAGTCATCCGATTCACCCACATTAATGTTCGTGGGAATGGGGCCGTTGGTGTCTTTCATTGAAAAGACATGCCAATTTGGAATGATATCGGCAGTGACTTTTAGAATCCCCTGACGAGTTCCCGTCAGTATTTGAAAGCTGGTGGTGGCTGAAACTGGGTCGCCTGACTGGATGTCGCCAAATTGATCGAGTTGATCTTGCAGGAAGAGGCCTTGTTCTTGCCCTTGGCAGGAGAGAGGCTTTCCGAAGTCTCCCAGGACAAGTGTAAAAAGTGCGAAGCAGAGAATGTAGTGACGGTTCAATAGTGACTGCATTGAAAAGTGTCTTCCCGGGTTCTAAGCTTTAAACGAAGGTTTGCAAGTCTTAAGTAGTCTACGTCTGATCGTCTGAAACAGGTCAGTTAATCGAAAATCAAGGATTAGGTTTTATTCACAACGGCGAATTCGTCGTGAAAATCATGGTGTCTCTTTCGCAGGCTATCGTACCAAAAATCGCTGGAACGCTCCATCTATTCCGCGCCGCAATGGGCGAATTAATCACCTTGAAAGCGTTGTGTTTAGAACTTGTGTGACGAAGGACACAAATTCTTTCGGGGAATACCCAGCCTCAATTTTTCTTAGGTGTCGCCTTCTTAGGAACCCCCGTTTTTTTGTCGGTCGGATCAAAAAAGCCAGCGAATTTCGCGGTTGTTTTTTCACGGGAAATTGGCAGGCACGTCGTCTCGTCACATATTTGTCCGTCGATCTCGACCTTGATCAATAGCTCGTTGGCAGAGATTGTATCGTTTACTTTTATGGGAACAAAAAATTGAACGACTCCAGAGTGCTTCTCAAGTCTCTTGCCAAAATCAGGGTCACTCTCAATGATCTTTGGATTTTTATCCGGAGTGAAAGAGCGTTTGCCAGTTAGTGAAAAGTGTGGGGAATTGGCAACCGTAATTTTTGTTTTCGAAAATGGTTGAGGTTGCGTCAATGAATAGATATAGCTCTTGTCGGGCAGTTCGAACTTAACAATCAAATACCCCTGATTCGTTCCTTTTTTCAAATGAAATCGAGATGAAAGTCGGAAAGGTTTTTTGACTTCGTCAGTCGCCTTTTCTTGGCTCTGAAGAACTGGACTATCCTGAGTTGTCAGTGTGACGGCTGTGTATTGAGTTTCAATCGTTTTCGAGGGGAATGATTTGGCTGAGCTGGGTTCACTACTAGGAGTTTGCAAGTTGAATAAGACGATCGCAGTTAACGCGAAAGCTGTGGGGGATATCAATGATTGAAACCGCATTAGATCATCCTTGACCGTGTCAAAAGCCGTCTTTTACGCATAAATAGAATTGCCATTGCTGGCGGCGGAGAGTACCAAGGAGCAAGTTGTTGTCTCAATGGCATTTCTGAACGAATCTAAAATTTCTTGAAAATGGGTGCGGTAATCTGGGTTTTGCTATCACCTTTCCCTTTGTTTTCTTCGTTTAAAAGGCTGATTTACTTTTCGCTCCCTTTTTCCGCGGGAGAAAGTTCCCCTAAATTACCAAGGCATGTTTGCCAGTCGTCTATGAAGCTGGTGAGTCTTGTGTGTAGAGTATTGCAAACGGTTTGGCTCACCTTGAAAGCGGTACCAAGAGAGCAACTGGTAAGTGAATTGAAGTCATCGAGGGGCACATGGTTATTTTTCTTACGGCAGATCTAATGATGACTTCGACGGCGAGTTCGCATGCTCGGCAAAACAATGTCACTTTGAAAACCGCTACAAATGCGGAGTCTGCAATCACCTTGGTGAAGGAAGCTCGCCCCCATTTGTTTTTAGTGGACCTGCAGACTCCGGGATTGGAAATCGCTGCTCTTGGCGACGCGGTGCGAGGATTACCAGATGCCGTTTGCCCAATGACAATTGGTTATGCTCAACATGTCAATTTGGAGTCGTTGGACGAGGCTCGGCGAGCGGGTTTTGATCAAGTGTTGACCCGAGGTCAATTCAATCAGCAGGTTAGTGCGATCATTGCTGAAGCAAAATAACGTTGATTGACTGCGTTGATGCGATTAATCGTTTGGGTCAAAGAGGCTGTCATGGTAAGCGTATACTGTGACGCCAAGTTTTTCGGCGGTACGAATCGTCTCGCTTTCCTCAAGTATGATTGTGCGGTCTGCTTCAATCGCGAGCACTCGTCCCCCTTCGCGTGCGATTGTTTCAATGGTTCCTACTCCGATGGTGGGTACATCGAATCGCATGTCCTGATTAGGTTTTGAAACTTTAACAACTGTAAACCCACCCGCACAAAGTTGGCCTGCACGGGCGATGCACTGGTCAGTCCCTTCGATAGCCTCGACTGCGAGCACTGCTTGATTTTTTACCACGACAGTTTGCCCAATATCTAAATCTCCCATGGCTTTTGCCATTTGCCAGCCGAATCGAATGTCTTTTAGTTGACTGTTGTTGGGTTGGTTCTTTGTCAGTGGCCCAGCTTTCACCAGTAACTCCGGAGCAAAATCAGTTGCGGGGGCGAATATAATACCCTCCGATTTATACAATTCAACGACCGTATTGAGGAGGGTGTCGTCCCGCCGATCTTTTGATTTAAAAAGAAGGAATGGGTAGAAATGTCGCCAGAATACTAAATCGGGAAAGTGTGTTAACAAGTTGGATTTTTTTTGGAACAGCAAAGTTTTAAAAATCTTGCCAGCCATCGTTGCGTGTTCCACGCCGGCGTTGCGGAGGAATCTGCATTGGGCTCCCATGCGTGCCATGCCAAATACGCGATAAGAAGTGCAAATTTCTTTTAACACAGGGTCTGCATGGTCTTTAATTCCTGTGCAGTGAACTTCGTAACCCTGAGCGATCAGTGTTCGTGCGATGCAGACAGGAAAGTGTCCCCAGCCAGCAACCAGGCCGATTTTTTTGCTGTTGAGACTGGCTGGGTTTCGATCTTGAGTGACAGTGGCCATAGGGTTGTCTGTAGGCGGAGAATAGGGCTAGGCAGCACGCGAACCGTTGTCTTCAGAATCGTTGAGTTGATCAAGTTGTTTGGATATTTTTTTGACCGTTCGCCGAAGTTCTGGAAGCTTGGAAGTCACTGCCTGAATTTGCATTTCTGTTCTTGCCGGTCTTGCGGGAATTCCAAAAATCCGTTGGTTACTTTCAACATCGTGCATCAGGCCGGATTTCGCACCGATTGAAACATGTGAGCCGATGTTCAAGTGGTCGGCCAAGCCAACTTGCCCTCCCATGATGACATAGTCGCCTGTGGAACAACTACCCGCAATTCCAACTTGCGAGCAAAGCAGGTTGTGTTCTCCAATCGTACAGTTGTGGCCCACCATCACCAGGTTGTCGATTTTAGTTCCTGCGCCAATTGTCGTTGAATCGTAGGTGCCTCGGTCGATTGTTGTATTTGCACCAATTTCCACGTCTTCGGCAATGACTACATTCCCAATTTGTGCGGAAAGAACATGGCGTCCGGTGTTGGATTGGTAGCCGAATCCGAACGCACCTAACACCACGCCGGCGTGAAGGATGGAGCGGTCACCTACGATCGTGTTTTCGTACAAGACTGAATTAGGAAAGACTTGAACGTCCCTGCCTAAGCGGCAGTTTTCCATGATCGTGACATTGGGATAAACGACTGTCCCGAAACCAATTTGGACGTTGTCCATGATCACCGCTCCAGGATGGATGCAGGCCCCTTCGTCAATGACCGCACTGGGGCTGACAATCGCTTGAGGGCTGATGCCCGACTGAGTTCGTTGGACGGTTGGTTTAAATCGTTCGGCAATCTCAACAAAGGCCTGGGTGACATCTTCAACAATCAGGCACGCCTTTTCGGGGGGATCCACGTCGAAACCAATAACGGCTGCAATCGCAGGGCTATTGAGAAAGTCATCGTAGTACTTTGGGCTGGAGACAAAGGTGATGTCACTTGCTGTTGCCCGCGAGATTGATGCTGCCCCGGAGATTTCGAGGTCTGGGTTCTTCGTTAATCGCCCACCAGTAATTTCGGTGAGTTCGCCTAAAAGCATCATGATTCAGGCATCCTTTCCTTAGAATCCAGCACAAGTTTATAAACGGGAATGAAGCGTTAAATGTAAGCCAAAGGCGGCTTCCGTGGCTATACTGATTTCTGATAGCAACCGTTAGAAATGTCTTAAGCATTTAACGGCCAGTTCACGTGGCTGAGTTTCATCTCCCGGTAGAGGAAACTTCGCTTGTTAACGCGGAATTCCAATAAAAAAGCGAGCACTTCGGGAATCGAAGACTCGCTTGTATCGCCTTAATGAGGCAACTCAAATTGCGTTTATTTCTAAGAAATCAGTTCTTTAATGACCTTGCCGCCATTGGCAATTTTCATTGGTCGACCACTTTGGCTAGTGAAAGTGGTCTCGAGTGAAATTCCCAATGAATGGCACACTGTCGCCATGAGATCTTCGGAAGATTGTGATGGCCCCACAACACTGGTTCCATCTTCGTTGGTAGCCCCGACGGCGATTCCCGAATTCATTCCGGCTCCACCGACGACAGCACTCCAGCTTCTGGCCCAGTGGTCGCGTCCAGTGTTGCCATTAATTCTAGGAGTCCGGCTGAATTCTCCCATCCAGATCACGGCGACGTCATCCAGCATGTCCCGTGCGGCTAAATCTTCCATCAAAGCACTCATCCCGCGATCAAGCTCAGGAAGTTTCGTATTTTCGAGAGTTTGGAAAATGTTCTGGTGGTTGTCCCAACCGCCAAGGCCAACTTCTACGAACGGCACGCCCGACTCAACCAAACGGCGTGCCATCAAGCAGCCTCTTCCGAAATTAGTTTGTCCATAACGCTCTTGAACGTCATCGGGTTCCTGCATGACCTTGAACGCCTTCATTTGTTCGCTCGTCATGAGGCTCAAAGTCTTGCTCAGCACCTTCGCGTGCTCGCCAGCGGCGATTCCGCGGTTGGAATCGATGAAGCCGGATTCCATCATTTTGAGAGCCTGCATTCGTTGCGTGAGGCGGTCTGGTTCGATTCCCATGTCCAAGTTGCGAACCTGTCCGTTCGAATTGACTGAGAAGGGAGCCCAGGCCATGCCAAGAAACCCAGGCCCTTCGCTGTTCCCGCCGACGGAAACAAATGGTGGGATTTCGAGATCTTCACGAGTTGCGGAAAGTTCGTGGGCAATCACAGAACCGTAACTTGGGTGTTTCACGTTTGGGTTGGGAACGTAGCCAGTGTGCATGTAATACCGGCCTCGCATGTGATCGGCTTCCCGGGTGCTCATAGAACGCACGATCGAGAGTTTGTCCATGTTCTTTGCCATCATCGGCATGTGCTCACAAATTTGCACATCTCCGGCAGTTGAAATTGGTCGGAACGGGCCGCCGTTGTTCGATCCCGGCTTAAGATCCCAAATATCCATGGTCGACGGTCCGCCGCCCATCCAAAGTAGAATCGCAGCCTTCTTATTTTTCTTAAGCTGTTTAGTACTTGCCTTGAGTGTGTTGCCCAGCGCGAGTGCTGTACCGGTCATAGCCGAAGCACCAGCGAGGTGACGCATGAAATGGCGTCGGTTCATGCCCTGGGGTGTTTTGAAATTCATGGCGTCGTCCTTTTTGAAAAAATCAATTGCTGTTTTATTTTAATCGAATTGAAAGGCGTTGGGTGAGCCCAGAGAAAAATCTCTTGCTTTGCTGGGAGAAATTTAGTGGTTAAAGATAAACTCATTGGTGTTAAGAATTACCCACCAAACGTCACGCAGTGCCTCTTTAGGGTCTCCATTTCTGGCTTTCAGGAACTGCTTAGCCAGATTCTTTTCGTCGCTTTTTGGTTTTCTCGTAAGTCCAGCGACGAACAGTTGTTCAACGCACTGCGAGTAGTTTTTGCCTGATTTTGCAAGATTATCGATTAGACTTCCTTTTTTGGTGTCAATTGCCTGTTTGACCATGTCACCGTTGAACAGCATCAAGACCTGGGGGATCGTGCCGTTGAAACTGGTCGATTCCTGTCCTTCGTCAGTGCCGAAAGCTTGGTTAAATTGGCCGAGCCAAGTGTTTTTCTTGCGTTCTCGCTCTTCGTAGCTCCCTTGAAGCTCAATTGCTTCGGTCGCAACCATCATCGATTCGTAGAGTTGTTCGGCTTCCATTTGACGAAGGTAGAAATGCGAGAACTTCGGTGACTCACCAAGTAGCGGGTCATCACTTTGATTGCCAGAGGAACGCTTGCTGGACAGGCTGTAAGGTTTGCTTAGAGCAACCCAGGAGATCAGTTTTCTAAGATCGAATTCTGCACGACGAAATTCTTCGGAAAGAAACTCAAGTAGTTCTGGATTGGAAGGAATGTTGTGAGGCCCAAGGTCATCGACCGGTGCTGTAAATCCATAGCCCAAGAAGTGCGCCCACATACGGTTAACGATCGACCGTGTCATGAACGGTGACGCGACCATCATCTTGGCGAGTTCTTCGCGGCGGTTAACGACGTTGACCAGCCCACTTCGCTCGATCTCGCTGCCGTCGACAAAGACGGGGTACGCAACTTTACTTAGACCATTTCGCATTTCGAAAAAGATCTCTGATTTGCCCTGGCTTTCGCCACGGAAATCCTGATCGGCGAGTTGAGCCACTCCGCCATCCCTTGGCCGGGCTCCACCTGGGAAGGCTCGCACCTGACGAAAGAACGCATTCATTTCCCAGTACTTTTGCTGTTTCCAATCGTTGAAGGGGTGGTTGTGGCACTGTGTGCATTGTACTTGAAGACCTAGGAAAATTTTTGTTGTCGCTGCCGTTGCGAGCGAAGCTTTTTCCTCATTCACTTTGTCAATTAAGAAGTTGGTCGCTCCATTGAACTTTTCATCTCCGGGGGTCGTGGACCCCGTGGCAGTGACCAATTCGTAAACCATCTTGTCATACGATTTCTCTCGAGCGAACGAGTCCCGCAAATACTTTTGCATTCCGGGGCGACTGATCATCGAGTCGTTGTCGTTTCCACCTGTGCGACCGATTAGTAAATTGGTCCATACAGTTGTCCAGTTTCTCGCAAATTCTTCTGTATAACTGTCGTCGTAGAGTAGTTTTTCAACTAGCTTTTTCTTCTTGTCGGAGTCGCGAGATTCCATGAACTCAGTCGCTTCGACGTATGAGGGAACCCGCCCGATAATGTCGAGATAAACTCGCCGGCACCATTCGCCATCGGTTGCCTCTTTCGAGGGCTTTAATTCATAATCAGTCCACAGTTGTTCCACTAACTTATTAATTTGCAAGACAGTGGAATCTGCATCCGGGGCAGAGGTTGTCCGGAAAGCAACTGGAGAAGTTTGAGCCGACGAGGTTGTTGCAAAGCCGAGAATCAAAATGGCCGAACAAAGGTAGCTTGCTGCGTTTAACAAAGTGTTCGTCTTGAACTGCTGGCCCATTGATTGTCCCTGGTGGTGGATTTGAGTTGCACGGTCAGAAACAATCCGCTCGCCTGGGAGACGGCATCGTCGCTGAAATTATTACAGTATTTTAGACTAGGCTCTGTTTCTGATTCAACTTGAGTGTCTCAATATTGCACAAGTGTATCGTTTTGGTGTATCGAAATTAAACAGTTCGGGGAAGCCTTTTCGCTGTCACTCACGCTGTTAGGTCTCGATTACCGAGAAAAATGGCCTAGACTGCTCTAAAAAGTGAGCAGTCTAGGCACTGCCTCGTCTCTTTTCGCCAAAAGCAGGAGTTAAACAACTTTCGGCGAACCACTTCCAACTTTTATCAATGCAATCTGTGTGCCAAAAACGACTAGACTGTCACGGTATTTCTTGGGGGTGGCGAAAAGCTCACTTTTTCGAACGTTTCCTTGCTTGCCCTAAAACCACCAAAACGACGTGTGTTTGGGTGGTTTTAGGGCAAGCAACGATTGCGATCTAAATCATCCTCTATGTGTGTTTCATGGAAAGATACTACATAAGATGCTTGCCAGCGCGTTGAAAATGAAAAATATGCGGTTGTAAACGCGAATTTTATGGGTTTTACCGCGATACCCGCACGGGAAGGCCTCGTTGATTTGCCCATTTCCCAGTTTTAGATGATTTTCTTGAGGCCGAGTGACTTTCGTTGCGAGTTCATCATTGCGAAAGCTTGAGGGCTGTTTTTGATGAATTTGATTAGCTGCGAGGTAGAGCAATCGAGCCGCTGCGCCGTTGCGGCTGGATTAAAATCATGAAAATGCAGGAAATCAAGTGCTTCAGCAAGTAGTGCTGGAAAATCGGGGTGTTTCTGGCTGACTTCGATTTTCCTTTTTTTCAGCCGAGAATTCCACTGTTCGCTTGGAGCGGATTCAAGGGATTTTTGAGTGCGAAAGCCAATGGCTAGGTTAGTTTTCAGTCTTCCGACCGCCACAGTTTTATTTTTATTTTGACTTCTTGCTTCGCTTGCCTGGCCGGATATGCCAGTGGGGAGGTGAGTTATTACGATTGCGGTTTCAACTTTGTTTCGATGTTGCCCGCCTGGGCCGCTTCCGCGAGTGCGTTTCACCGAGCAATTTTTGAGCAGCGTTAGATCGGATTGGCTTGCCGGATGTTGGAACACTTTATTTATCCGCTCGATATCTAAATTGGCCGGTGATTTAAGTTTAACTGACTCGTAACTGGAATTGAAGAAAGCGCTGGTAGTTTATGGGCAATGAAAGCACGAGTTTGATTTTGAAAACCTTGGTTCGACACAGCCGGCTGAAAATCACCACCCTAAATTAACAAACCTGAATTCTAGCTTTAAACAGGTAGGGTTTGCCGAATTAA
>JAAHTH010000476.1_pt1 | contig 38544 bp, 62 predicted proteins | sample 6116091 | NCBI WGS metagenome assembly JAAHTH01 (sample SAMN13939990, study PRJNA603662) | sponge metagenome | isolation source: marine sponge | host: Mycale hentscheli | place: New Zealand | collected 2006
TTTCATCTTACTTTTCAGGTGGCTCTTCTTGGCAAAGAGGAAAGGGTGGTGCTAACGGAAGAGATGCAAACTCACACGGTTTATTAATGAGACCTACTAAAAAAGATCCTCGTTACCTGGAGAAGGATGGTAATGAATATGTTGTAAAAGTATGGGACGGCAAATCTAAATTAGCATAATATGAAAAACTTTAATGAATTTATAAATGAAGCGGTAAACTACAAAGATCGTAGTGGTAAGCCATTTAAGATAAAAGGTATTGATTTTGTTTATACTGAACAAGGTGGTAGGTTTTATGGAACTTCATTATATGATGTAGCCAAAACTGCAAATGTAAATAAAAGATCTAAGATAGATTATGAAGATTCTAAAAAACTATTAAAGTCATTAGGAATCAAAGAGGAATTGCCTAGATCTTATGGGCCAGGCACTTTAGATAAAATCTGTAAAGAATTAAAAAAGAAAGGCATCGTTTGTGATCATGGGGATTACATGGATGTATCCTAAATATATAAAAAAATTAATCTAAAGATATGAAATATATTAAAGACTTCGATTCAATTATCGAAAGCAAATCAACAGAAAACTTAGACGAAGCAGTAAATGCATCAGGTTATCTTAAAGCCGGCAAATTAGGTATTAATGACCAATTCTTAGGAAGAAGATCATTATCATGGACACTATCAGTTGATCTAGGTTTAAAAGCAACAGATGAATATGTTGGACCATGGATAGGATTTGATCATGTATCAATGTATGCTGTTGGTAGAAAAGGAGGAACTATCTTAGATGATGCTTTAACCAATAAATACACTTATGAAGAATTAAAGGCAGCTGCTGCAAAGTATTTAGGAATTGAAGAATCTGCTGAAGTAAATGAAGCTAAATTTGTAAGTTCATATGATACAAAAGTAGATAATGCTGAAACGGAAAGAGAAGTTTTAAAAATATACCCAAAGGCTAAATTTTTTACAGGTAAATTAACTCACTTCTTTGGAGAACTTGAACCGAATCTTTTCTTTAAAGCTTATTATCCTAAATATTATAAGGAAGACACTGGTAAAACTGTTAAAGGTGATTTTAAAATTACTTCAGTCTATTCTCAAAAAGGTAGAAACTATGTTGAGTTAATGAAAGAATCTTTAAATGAAGCTAAGAAATTTAAGCCTGGTGATAAATGGTCTAGTGATTTTGATTATGATGGAATGCTAAAGTATGCACTAAAGGTAAATGAGAAAACTCCTATTAAGATGTTGAATAAATTATTTGATTCTGCAACGGATGTAAATTATCATACACCATTTGCTAACTTAGGTATTGCAATTGATTGGATCGAAGATGGTGATACGAAAGGTGCCAAAGATTACATTAAAAACTTTCACGAAGATATTAAAAAAGAAATGAAAAATCAAGGTATAAAATAATGAGACATATTAAACTATTTGAACAATTTATTTTAGAATCAGATCTAGAAAAATTTTATAACACTAAAATTAAAAATCCTAAATCTGGTAGAGAAGTTACTGTTAAGACAATCTTAGGAGATACTGATAGCCCAATGTATAAAAAGGTTAAAGCAAAAGAAGATCAATTAAAAGGTGGATCTGATGATAGTGGATCCGATGAGATGAAAGAAGCACAAGCTGAATTAAAACAACTCCAAGATGACTATTCTGAAAAGTCTGATGAACTAAAAGATATCAGATCCGAGATAGCAGATTTAAAAAATGATATTTCTGATGGTGATGAAGACATGGCTGAAATGGCTAAAGAACAATTAGAAGAAAAAGAAGAAGAGTTAGAAGAAGCACAAACTGACTTGGATAAGATTAAATCTGATATTGATGAGGTAAAGGATTTTCTTAAACAAAATAAATAAAGATGAAATATTTTAAAAGTCATTCTGAATTTTTAAATGAAGCTAAATTATCTGCTATTCATAAAGCTGCAAAGAAAGGAAGTTATCCTGTAACTGTAGTGGTAGTAAGTAATGGTTCAGTTACTAAACAAGAAATAGTTAATACCCCTGCGGCAGTACCTGCTGTATTTAATGAATTACAAAAAGAATATCCTGGAGCTACCATTAATATTGAATCTAAAACTGGAGAAACTTTATTTGTAGAATCTGTAGTTAATGAAAAATTGGCAAGAGGTTTAAAACCATTATTAAAATTAGGTTTAACTATTACTAAGAAGGCTGGTGAAGATGCATTACTAGATTTATCTGATAAGTTTGATAACATAGATGATGAACAAGCCGAAGATGTTGCAAGTCATTTAAACATGGCTATTGAATTAATGCAAGATGGTTATCCTGGAGATGCTACTAAAAAATTAAAGCAATTTAATAAAGCATGTAAGGATGTTCTTAATGGAAAGGATGTTGGTTCAGCTTTTGAATCAACAATTACTGAAGGTAAAGAGTTGAGTAAAAAAGAAGTTCGTGATCTTAAGATAAAGATTAACAACGCAAGAACAATAGGAAAGTATTTTACAAAGGATGAGGTAGAATTTTTACAATCATTATTTGAATCAGAAATTACCGAAGGTAAATTCAATAAGAAGTCATTAATGAAAGCTATGAAAAAGGATGATGGTATGATTCAACTAGGTAACGGTCAAGAATATGTTATTTACAATCCTAATAATGGCAACCAAGATAATACTGATATGTGGGATGATAAAGTTATCTTTGCATTAGACCAAGACGGAGAAGAACATGAAATTAAGTATTCTGATATTGTTCGTTATGATGAAAGCCGCAAAATAAATCTTAAAGCTGCTCATTTATCTTCTGAAGAATACCAAAAGGCAAAAAAGCTTAAAGACTTTGATAAAGAAGACTGGGAATGGAATTCTAAATCTGGTCTTTATGATAGAGTTAATGAAGCAATAGATGTAAATGATCCTGTATTAATAGCATATAGAGCAACAAGAAGAGACCTTCCTAAATTGAAGATTCCTAAAGTAAAATCACGTAGGTTAAGTTTTGATAAGTATATGGATTTATTAGATGCTAGGCTTGATATAGACCAACAGATTAAAGATTTACGTGATGAGATGGCTCAAACTCTTAGAGATATGGAACAAGAAGCCGAACCAGAAGGTGGTGAAGTTGCAGATAGATATGGTTCTACTATGATGGACCAAGAAAAAGAATATACTAAACTGATGGCCAAGAAGGATAAGATCATGGCCAGAATTGACAAACACAGAATGGCTTAACTATGAAATATTTTAAAACATTTGAAGGGTTTAAAAAATCCTATATGAAAAAAATTGACCTTAAAGATTTTAAGAAAATCAAAAAAGGTTCAAAGATTATGTATATGGGAGGTGAAGCCGAAGTTATCGATAACAACGGTTATATCTTAACTCTTAAAAAGGATGGTAAAAAGTTTACCGTTAATAAATCTATGTTTGATCATGGTGGAATGATTAGAGAAGGTAAAGCACCAGATGCAGATAAGGCAATGAGAGATTTAAAAAAGAAAGGATCTCAAATTGATTGGCTTGATGATGCTGATGATGATACAAAAAAGATTTGGAAAAAAGCTGGAGTTAACCCTGAAGATGAAAATACAGTTATTCTTTATTCTTATGTATCACACCAATGGGATGATGCTAAAAAGATTCTGAAGAAACATAATGTAGATTTTAAAGAATTAGAAGATCCTAATTCAGCAGGAGAATCTTTTATTGTATTTGTTAAAGAATCAATTAATGAATTAAGAACATCACCAGTATCTGGTACAAAGGCTGGTTTTACTACATCGTTAGAAGATAGAAAATATGAATTAAAGAAAGATGCTAAAGGTGCTACTATTGGAAACTTTTCAAATGTAACCCTTCCTAAAGGAACTATTATTTATAATTTACCAGGTGGGGTATTTGCTGATCATTTTTCACTAAAGAACAAATATGCAAGTAGATCATCACAAGGTCCACAATATTTTGATAAGCCATCATTTAAAGGAATAATGATTAAACAAACACCGGCTCTTCTATCATACATTGAAAAGAATAGTAAAGTTTTGGAATCAGTAGTTACTGAAGCTGCACAAATCCCTAGTAATATTGAAAAATTTGCAAAAGAAAGAGGAGTTCTTAGAGATGTAAAGCAACTTGCCAGGTGGGCAGAAAAAGCTGGTTTAGGAATAAGAGGCGGTACTGCAATAGGTAAAGGTTATGATACTCTTGTATTAGATTTAACTTATAACGGTGCTGAAATTTATTTTGATACTTACACTGGTAAAATTAAAGTAAATAGACAACCTGTTAATAGTTGGAAAACTTTTAGTAAAGCTGTAAATGAATCTTCTGAAAGAGACGGTACCGAAGCATCTGATGGTAAGCATAAACATGATGACCATTTAGAAGAAGACATGGAAACTATGTGGAAAAAGGCATACGGTGAAAAGTTTTCAACCAAATATCCTGGCGTTGCTAAAATCATAAGACAAAGAAAGATAACCGATAAAAGAGAAATTGCTAGAATCTGGCAAGAAACTTATGGTGAAGACTTCAAAGAAGAGTATCCTGCTATGTGGGATATGCTATCCAAATAACTCTGAACGCGGAGTAACCTAAAATAATTTATTGATTGATGAAACATTTAATGATGGCCTTCCTAGGGCTTTTTCTAGTTACAAGTGCTTATACACAAACCTGTGATTTAACCCTCATAAGCCAAACTCCACCCGCTACAACAGATGATGTACATTCTTTTGTGGTTGAATTTTCTAATGCAGAAAATTGTGGATGTAATGAGTACACACAGTGGGATGGTAATAGTTGTGATGATAATGGATCTAGTTATGTAAATAATAATGAAAATGTATCTCATCTTGTATTTGGGATTCATTATGTAAACGAAATCACTGGAGAAGACTTAGGAGAAAATACAGATTGTACTTCAACAACATTTCATCCAGGTTGGTCATATTCAAATGTTACAAATTGGGGAGGGTGGGAAACTGGCACAACTGCAACTATTAATTTAAACCCACCATTTGCTTGGGAGTGTATTTTAGCCACTCCTCTTGAAGGGTATTGTTGGGAAGTAGTAATATGGCAGATTAATCTTTCTCAAACTGCAGGTGTTGATGATTTTCCAGATAACGGATGGACTGTTGGTAATAGTTTTAATCAGACACAGACATATCCTGATATTAATATAGATGATAATAGAATAGCTGTTTGTTATGATCCTTGTATAACTGATACTCTTTATGTAACTGATACAATTTATGAAACGGATACTCTTTACATAACCGAATATTTAACAGACACGGTTTATGTTGAAACGATAGACACTCTTGTAGTTACAGAATTTTTAACTGATACGATATATCTGACAGATACACTTTACCTCACTGACACCCTTTATATGACGGAATACATAATAGATACACTATTTATCACTGAAACAGATACACTTTATATAGATAATTTCATATTTGATACAACCTATGTTGATGTAATAGTTGATAATTACATTTACATTACAGATACAATTACCGAGTATATAATAGAAGAGGTGTGGGTTGATTGTGTAACTGGTTTACCTTGTGAAGATGATCCAGGTTATCCTTGTTTAGGTGAAGGCAGCATTTATGTACCTAATACATTTACACCAAACAATGATGGCATAAACGATGTATGGCAATTAATGTATGAATTGGAATGTTGGGTAAATGTAGAATTTAAAATCTTTAATAGATGGGGTACTTTAATTTATAGTGGTTATGGTGATGACTTTGATTCTTATCCTTATTGGGATGGGAGCATAAACAATGGATCTTATTATGCCCAAGATGGTGTTTATTTTTATCAACTTAAAGGTAGAAAATCTGATTCTCCTGAAATTATTGAAGAGAATGGTCATATAACAATATTTAGATAATTACTTGTTAACATTAAGATAACATTGAATTAATATTTAATTAATATACAAAGACGAAACATTAGGTAGTTTTCTCTATAAATAATATATGGAACAACAAAAACCATATGACATAAGTTCAATTCTTTATGTAACTATCATGGTGGTAGTATTCATGCTTTCACTTTAATCTTTCTTAAACCTTTTATTATTTTACCATATAATAATAAACAACTAATCTATGTTTAAGTTATTAAGAAAATGGTTTACTCCAAAGTATAAAGATATTTCAAAATTTGAATACTCACCTACTGGTTTTCAAAAGGCAAGGAGATGGGCGAAAGCACAACCTCACCCTTTTCTAAACAATCTTTCATTATGGGATTATGTAGATAGCGGATTCATAGATTCAGAATATAAATTAAATGAAATAAATAAAGTTAAGCAATATGAGCGGTGAACCTTATGGAAATAAATGGAAAAAGTACATAGTATGGCCTAGGCTAACTAAAGCAGATGGAGGGCCTGTTGATTACATAAAACTAAATATGGGAAGCGGTGGCGGAGCCCAAGGTGTCCAAGGTACAATAGGTGTACAAGGAGTTGGCGGTGGTAGTGGTTCTAGTGGTAATGGCAATATTCCTGATGGTGGTATAATTTTATGGTCAGGAGCTGTTGCTGATATACCTTCCGGGTGGGCATTATGTGATGGTTTACAAGGAACACCTAATCTTACTGATAGATTTGTAATAGGAGCAGGGTCGGCATATGCGGTTAACGACACAGGTGGTAGCGCTGACGCAGTATTAGTAAGTCATACTCACACCGCAACAGTAACAGACCCAGGACATACACATGATGCTAATGCAGACGGTGGATCAACAAATAGTAGCGGTCCTAATTTTAGAAGAGAAAGCAATAACACAGGAGATCTTGTAACCCAATCGGCTACAACTGGTATAACAGTATCTAATTCAACAGAAGGGGTTAGTGGATCTGATGCAAACCTACCGCCATATTATGCATTAGCATATATAATGAAATTAACAACAATTTAAAAATAAAATAAAAAGATGAAAACAAAATCAAAGTACCTTCTTAACATAGAAGGAAAGAAAAGGTACAGAGGAAATACTTGGTTAGGATTGATTATAAATGTATTAAAAGGTAATCATGACAGGAAGAGAACTAAATCCAACTAAAGAAGATATATTAGAAGCCAGTGATAGAGTAGAATTATTCTATAGCTTTATTGTAAATTATCTTATTCAACAACCGGTTTATAAACTAAATAAAGATTATGCTAAACATATAGATACTGCATTAGAAGGTTTAGCAAAGGCGAAAGAAGCAATATGAAAATAGCATTAGTAGCACATGATGGTAAGAAGGCAGATATGGTTGCCTTCGTAATGAAGAGATTAGATTTTTTCAAACGAAAGGATGTAGAATTAGTTGCAACAGGTACAACTGGAGGTATGATTGAAAACGCTGGTTTAAAAGTTGAATGTTTAAACAGCGGACCATTAGGTGGGGATGCAGAGATAGGAGCAATGGTTACTCGTGGAGAAATGGATGCTGTTATATTTTTTAGGGATCCTTTAGATAAACACCCTCATGATGTTGATATTGCAATGTTAATGAGACTGTGTGATGTACATAAAATACCTTTAGCAACAAATTATAAGTCTGCACATATAATAATTAAATACTTTAAAGGAAAATGAATTACGGAAAAGAATTTCAAAAATATGCAATAAGTGATCATAATCTAAGTTCATCAACATTAAACTATTATGAAAAGCATATTGAAAACTCAATGACTCCTTATATTTTAGAGGAGAGAGAATTAAGAGCAACACAAATGGATATCTTTTCAAGATTAATGATGGATAGAGTTCTTTGGGTTGCCGGTCCAGTTAATGATGGTATGTCTACTGTAGTCCAGGCACAGTTAATGTTTTTAGATTCAGTAGAAAATAAAGATATCACAATGCATATTGATTCACCAGGAGGATCTGTTAAATCTGGTTTGTCTATGGTTGATGTTATGGATTATATTAAATCAGATATTAGAACCGTAAATACTGGAATGGCTGCATCTATGGGATCTGTATTACTAGGAGCTGGTACAAAAGGTAAGAGAAGTTCATTAAGACATTCTAAAACAATGTTACATCAATCATCAGGAGGTTTTAGTGGAAATATCCAGGATGCTGAAATTGATATGAAAGAATGGAAAAAGGTTAACAATACTTTATTTAAATTATTAGGAGAGTATTGTGGTAAAACCGCAAAGCAAGTAGCGGCTGATGCAACTAGAGATTTTTGGTTAAGTGCAGATGAAGCTAAGAAGTATGGTATAATAGACGAAGTAATAAAAAGAAAGTAAAATGAAAAGATTTTTAAAAGAACATGGTTGGTATACCTCTATGGTTGCAGGTATAGGATTATTAATGTCCACAATAATAATGGATGGTGAATTATTTATAGGTCAGACTATTCTTGCATCAATACTAATTATATCATCATTGGTTTTAGAAGGAGCAACAAAGAAATGGTAGGTTGGCATATACAATATTTAAAAGATGAAGATCTTTGGTATCTAACAAAATTCGATAAAGAAGACGGGATAACCTTTGAAGGTTGGTATTATACGTCTGATCAACTATTACAAGATTTAAATAAATATTTAAGCAATGACAATGAAAGATAAATTAAAAGGGTTTCCTAAAATACATGCTCTTATGTTAACTGGCCCTGAAGGCGCTAAAAGAAGAGAAAGCTTCACAAAGAAAGTAAATGACTTAGGTTTAAGTTATAGTATGTGTGAAGTAAATAGATACCCGGATTGTGGCACAATTATAGAAGGTAATGTGTATGATCACGTAAAATATACAAACCCTGGGCAATGTAAAACAACCACAGCAGTTTCAGCTAACCATATTAGAATGATTAGGGATTGGTTAAAGTCTAGTAGTAAAGATGAGAAATGGGCTATATTTTGTGAAGGTGATATTAGTTTTGAAACTGTGGAATATTGGCCATTTGATTGGAATGAGTTTACAAAAATAATTCCAGAAGATGTAAAGATTTTGCAAATGTGTATGATGAAAGATGACTTGGATTATGACTTACAATTAGTTCCTAGAAATCAATGGCATTGGGGAGCTAATATGTATTTAGTGACAAGGAAATATGCAGAAAGAATGGTTAGAAGAAATTGTTATTCTGGTAATGAAAATTTATTTAATCTTTCAGTATCGGTTGATAAATTAGGTACTTATAATCCATGCTTACCTGAAGATACTTTATTCTGTGATGATAACTTTGATGAAATTCCTAAATGGGTTGATACATCAGGAATGTATGTATGTCCACTGTTTATAGAAGATTTAAATGAAAAGAGTTTCTTCGAAGAAACGCGTGAAGCACCAGAGGACGAGAAGAAATCTCATAAGCATACATTACAATTATGGAAAGATTATAACAAAGAAGTTGCAAGTTGGAATAAATAAACAAATAATAATTATTATGAATCCTATTCCATCATTTAATGATTTTAATTCCACTAAACAATTAGTTAATGAAACTTATGTTATCCTAGAGGGTAAAGTTTCCCATGATGATCTTAATGAAGTACTTAATGAAGGTATCTTTTCATTTATTAAAGGCATCTTTTCAAATCCAAAAAAGAAACGAGAACTTGATAAACTTGGTGAGGAGTTATTTAAAATTAAAGTAGAACTCCAAAAATTAGAAATAGAACAAAACGATATAGATAAGTTTACGGCAGATCTTAAAGCAGGCTCTGATGAGTATACCGCTGCACAGAGTAAAATAAAAGTTGCTGATAAAGCTAAGGCTGCAAAGATAAATGCATTAAGAAAGAAAGAAGAAATTGTTATTGCTAAAATGGATGCAATTGGACAGGAAAGCGATAAGTTAACTAAATATGTAAATAAAATAAAGCTGGAAATCCGTATGAGAGCTAATGATGCTACTATTAAACTTGCTGATAAGGAAATGGCAAGAGTTTTAAGTCAGCTTCAGAAGAAAGATGCAAAGGAAGTTAAATCATTAGATAAAGAATTAGTTAAAGCTGCATAATATGAATAAAGAAAAAGGGAGAATAGGTTTTACCGCAGGGAACTTTGATCTTCTCCACCCAGGATATATTTATACCTTTGAAACTGCGAAAGAGCACTGTGATTACTTTATGGTTTTTTTACAGCGTGATCCTTCAGAAACCAGATATACCAAATACAAACCAGTTATCCCATTATATGAGAGGTATAAGACTTTGATGGCTATAAAATATATAGATGAAGTAATTACTTATCAAACAGAAGAAGAATTACTTGATCTTATTAAATTTTATAAGCCTGATTTAAGAATTCTTGGTGATGATTATATAGGAAAAAGGTTCACAGGCGATCACTTACCCATTGAAGTTTTATATACTACAAGATCTCACGGTTGGTCAACTACAAGAATTAAAGATCTTATCACAGAACAGACTATCAAGCAAAATCCAGATTTACTTAAAGGCAAAAAGAAATGAGTATAAAGCAATTTAAAGATTCTCGTGGAACTTTTATGCCTTATGATGTAAATGGTTGGGACCAGGTAAATATTGTAACTAATGAAAGTACATATACATTTAGAGGAATGCATTGGCAAACAAACCCGGCTCAAATTAAATGTGTTAAAGTAATACAAGGATCTGTTATTGATATACTTTACAATCTCAAAACTTTAAAAGTAGAATTTTATAATTTAGATCCATCATCAGAACCATTAACAGTTGGCGAAGACTATGCACACGGATACTTAACATTAGAACCTAACACTATATTTACATATTTAGTAAAAGGTAAATACAATCCAAACTCAGAACATAGTTTAGTTTGGAATAAGGTTAAGGAAATTAAAGATATGATAAATATAATAACTGGTAACAAAAAACTTGTAATATCAGATAAAGATAAATTAGGAAAATGAAAGTTGTAGTAATTGGAAATGGTCTTTTAGGCAAGGAAATAGTAAAATTATCTAAATGGGATTGTATTAGTAGAAGTACTCATGATTTTGATTTTAGGGATATTACAACTGTTTATCAATACCTAAAGGATTATGATATAATTATTAACTGTGTAGCTCATACTGATACTTATTCTAACGAAAGAGAATTACACTGGGCTATTAATTATAAAGCAGTAAGTAGATTAACTGATTGGTGTAATGAAAATGATAAAAAGCTAGTTCATATATCTACCGATTATGTTTATGCTAATTCTTCGGATTTGGCTACAGAAGCAGATGTACCGGTCCATGCAAATAATTGGTATTCATATACTAAACTATTAGCAGACGGTTACATTGAACTTAAATCAAACAATTACTTACTAATTAGATGTGGGCATAAAGAATTCCCATTTAAGTATAATGCTGCGTGGTCTGACGTAAAAGGTAATTTTGATTATGTACCAAGAATAGCTGATGGTATTATTAGATTAGTAGCATTACAAAGAGAAGGAACCTATAATGTAGGTTCTTCAGATACACATACTATGCATGAATTAGCACAAGAATCTTTTTCTGAAGTTAATGAAATGTTATCAAGTGAAGATACACCAAAAAATGTTAGTATGAATTGTATGAAATATAAAATAGCAATAACAGATGAAGAAGAATTATAAACCTTGTGATAGTTGTGGTGGTAAAACCGATATAGGTATTGACGAAACCGACATTGAACAACAAGAAGGGTATATGCATGGAAAGGGACTCTTATGTGAAAAATGTTGGTTGAAAGAGATTGCAGTTCGATCACGATTTAAGCAACTTGATCATGATGATAAATTAAAACTAATTGACGAGCATGTTAAGAGAAGACAAAAGAGATGGGGAAATATTTAAATAATATGAAAAGTAAAGTAATAGTAACAGGAGGATATGGATTTATAGGATCTGCGTTTGTAAATTTATTAAATAGCACCACTGATTATGAAGTGGTTATTGTAGATAATTTAAGTTATGCCGCAAATCGTAAAAATGTTATTCTTGAGACTCCTTGGATTAATAAAGATATTTGCAACATCACAGCAGAAGATTTAGGAGAATATGATTACCTGGTACATTTTGCAGCGGAGAGTCATGTTGATAATTCTATTGAAAATGGAAATCCTTTTATACACAGTAACATACAAGGTACATTTAATCTAATCGAGGTTGCTAGGCAAAATAAAAATCTAAAAAAGTTTATTCATATTTCCACTGATGAAGTTTACGGAGATATGGATGATTATGGTGGGGGTGCTATTGCCAGAGAAGATATGACATTAAAGGGCTCATCATATTATTCTGCTTCAAAGGCTGCGTCTGATTTATTAGTAGAGGCCGCAGGTAGAACATTTGATTTTCCATACATAATCACAAGAACTTGTAATAATTTTGGAATAGACCAATACGAAGAAAAGTTTTTGCCTACTATACAAAAATCTATTAAAGCAGATAAAGAAATACCTGTGTACGGCGATGGTAAGCAAATAAGAGAATGGATTTATGTTGAAGATAATGTTAAAGCTATTTTACTTTTAATGGAATCAGATCATAAAGGGGTATGGAATATTGGTTCAGGAGATAGATGGGAAAATATTGATATTGTAAAAGCAATAGGTATTCTATTAGTCAAAGACATTAAATTTAAATATGTGGCTGATAGACTAGGTCATGACCGTGCATATGCAATAAATTCATCAAAATTCAGAAAGGCATTTCCTAAATGGAAAACTACATTATCTCTTGCTGAATATCTTAAAGAAAAAGAACATGGTTTTAATTGGTTTAACGAGCATGCAATATGAAAGTAGGTGATTCATTAACCGAATGCTGGATGGGCGAAATAAGACTAGGTCCATATAAAGGCGATGAATGGTATGGAATAGGCGGTATAAAAAATCCAATATTTCAATTAATAGTAGCCCGTATTAATGATGAGGTAGAATTCATAGACGAATTTGAATTATTTGTACATGGTGGAGTATTAGAGGATTGGATAACATTTGATGCCGATCTTTTTTTAACCGGGCCATACGAACCTGAAAAAATTAAATCTATATTAGATCATATTATTAAAATAGGATTCGAGGAAAATTTACTTTGTGATATATCATATCAACAAGGTGGATGGTTTGATCATTATGATAATATAGAAATTCCTGGTGAATGTTATCTTAAGCATAAAATGGATACTGATTTAGAAATGAGAACAAAAGGATTACGAACAGAATACTTATACCGTTACGAGAAATTTTATAGCCAAGGTAAATTACAAGCAGGTAAATTTTTAGAATTACCTAACGGATTATTTAGAAGAGACATGAAAGTTCGTGGTGAAGAAGGTCAACAAAAACATCTTGATAGAATGGAAAAAGGGTATAAATATAAATGGCCAGTAAAACTTAATTAGATATGAGAAAAACAGAAGAAAGACCTTGGGGTAAATATGAAGTACTTTATGATTGGACTGATTGCAAAGTAAAAAAGATTACCGTAAATCCTGGCCAAAGATTATCTTACCAATTTCATGAAAAAAGAGCAGAAGTCTGGACTGTCACAAAAGGGATGTTAACAATTATATTGGAAGATGATAAATTGTTTAGAGGAGCAGGTCAATCAATTAGAATTCCACTAGGATACAAGCATAGAGCTTGGAATGAAACCGATGAACCTGTAGAATTTATAGAAGTACAAACCGGTAATTATTTTGGAGAAGATGACATTGTTAGAATAGAAGATGACTATAATAGAACAATATGAAATTTAGATCAGGTAAGTATAAAGGAGTTGATGTAGAAACAGTTAAACGTATGGCCCCTTGGTATATTCAATGGGTGCGTGAAAACAGACCAGAGATGTTAAGAGCTTCTAAACAACCACAACCAAAACCTTATAAAAAACCAGTATATGTGGATCCACCAGATATACCAAAGGCTGGAGCAATAAAGCCTAACTATGATTTTGACAACATGTTTTAATTGACAATATATAAATCAAATAAGTAGTATAATGAAATACATTAAATCTCTAAATGAAATGAATCTAGATGGATATGGTAACGACCCTAAGAAACCTAAAGCTATAGACAAAGTAGAGATTAGAGTTGCAAATTGGAGAGATAGTTTAAAGAAAGGCTGGACTCCAACAACACAGTATAGCCCAAAGCTTGCAAGGCTAAGAAAGCAATGGGAAGATGTAATTGAAAAGCATAAAGACCAATGGCAACCAAAGTATAATTTTGGTGATCTCTTAGCATAATAACTAAACTATAAGAATATGAAAAACTTAATTAAACTAATCTGTATAATAGTCTTAACTCTATCGGTAAATTCATGTGGAGTACAATTCCGATATAATACTTTAAACACAGCAGGTTATGTAGATACATTAAGGTCTGACGGTTTAGTGGTCGAGGAGATAAACACGGTAAGTCAACTGCGATGGAAATTACAAACGGATTGGAACTTTGCTAACGATTATTGGTGGTTCTTACAACAACAAAACTATAGCTTCTTCCATAACCAATATTTTAATAATAGACTATATAGATTTGGATGGTATAGTCCACATGATTATTGGATGAATTGGCAATGGAATACTCCACACAGATGGTCAATTTTCGGATACGACAGATGGGGATATAATACTTATGGATGGAACGGTTGGAATCAATATCCATGGTACGGAAATTGGAATAGTAATTACTGGTGGAATTATCAAAATCGTCCGTATGGCTATTCTCATATTTATGGACCAAGAACTAGTTATTTAGGTAATGTATATGGTAGGCGAGGTTTCTCAAATACTAATAGAATCAGTACTTCAAGAACAATGCCATCAAGAGTTGCTAATCCACAAAATAGAAACGAAAGAACTATTAGAACAACAAGACCAAGAACTAATACCAGACCTGTTAGAACAACAAATCCTGTTAGAGTAAATCCACCTTCTAATCCTAGACCAACCAGGCCAACATATCAACAACCACAAAGGCCATCAAAACCTGTATATACTAGACCGGTAACTCCACCAAGAACAAGGCCTGTAAATACTACTACTCCTAGATCAACTAGATCAACAGTTCCACAAAGAAATAATAGAAAAGGTGGCAATAGATAAGATCTTCTTAGTCTAATAGAATAACAATCAAAGTAATCAAAGGTCAGCACATAGGCACACTAAACTAAACGAACATGCAATTTCCTAGAAAACCACAATTAGCCACTAAACCACAAAGTGCTCAAATTTATTGGAATGATGAATGGAATCTACTCAAACCCTCAAATGCTCAAACAACCACTAAATAAGCAAGAACCCTAGTAACCACTAAGTCTGCAATACCATAACAATCTATATAGTAATCAACGGTACTATCGCAATACCTTTAATAATCGCGTATACCAGTAGTAGCATAGAATAGTCGTATCCAGAGTAGTTTTCATTAGACTATCAGTTTTTCCGTACCGGAGGTCTGATTGCTAATATCTGGCTACTGGTACTAGGATCCAGAGGAGTCTAATATATACTAGCCGTTTTTTACCCTAATCTGCCGTATTACCGCTATTTTCACTCAAAGTACTCAAAGTAATCAACTGACAAGACCCTTAGTTACCCATGTTACCAAGTCTGAACCAAATCCGGCTGTGAAGCGTGACTCCCTGGACCATACCTGAAATCAGAGCTCGTAGTATCTAGTAAATTGTGGATGTACAGTCTGGTATAGTGGATGTACAGTCAATAGGAAAACTCCTGTAGCATGCGAAGGGTAATAGCAAATTGTTAATAACTTTTAGAAAATAACTGCCTAAAAATTTTTTTATCCCAACAATATTGATTATATTTATATTATAATATTAAAAACCGTAAAACTATACAATATGTCAAAGTACCACTACAATGCTGAACCACGTACTAACCGTTATCCGAATGGCTACACGCCGAAGATTGAATACTACCAAGCTCAACTGAGTATCGCGGTAGACTCAAAGGACTTGGATCAAATCAAGTATTTTACTAAGAAACTGGAATGGTTCATGGACCGCCAGGCTAAACTAACCAAGAGTTAATCCAATGGCCTAGGTTGTTAACATGGGATTGTTAATAACTTCTTGAAAAAAGTCTAGGAAAAGTTTTCAAATCCCAACAAAATTGATTATATTTATATTATAATAAAAATTAAAAAAACGGAAAAAAATGGTAGAAACTACAACAAAGTACAAGGTGGAACTCCAAGGAGATTTACTAATGGTCAAGGACCTCAACAACAATTTACTAAAAGGTATGGCGGTACCTGCATGGGACGCTGTTAACCGCTTCAAGGCAATGGTAAAAAAGTTAAAAGAAGTTGAATCTAAAAACCAATCTAAGTAATCATGGGAGTATCTAAATTAAACAACAGGCTAACAAAGATTAGCAACGTCAAATTCGCAAAAGGGCTATTCGATGCTCACAAAACAAATACTCCATTAGACGGTCTATTTAGTATCGACGGTGGTGTACCGAAAGCTACTAACTGGATGGTAGTAGGAGATCCTGGAGTTGGTAAATCAACCGTTACTCTAGATATTATTGCTAACGCAGAAAGGACCGGTTCTAAGGTACTATTCATCTCGGCTGAAATGAGCCCGGTGGATCTAAAACTATATGTTGACCGTTACCCTAAATTTGGTGACCTGGATATATTCTTTCCACAAGAAATCTCTGATGATGAATCTCCAAAAGCTATCCTGGAAGAAGTACTAGGAGAAGGTTACGATATTGTATTGATTGACTCCTTTATTGAACTTCAAGCCACTATCCAAGAATCTGATAGAATGACAAGGAATAGAGCAGAGAAATGGTTATTGGATTTAATGTACCAACAAAACCTTGGACAGAACAAAGGTAAGAAATATACCTCGTTCCTTAATATACAACAGGTAAATAAAGGTGGTACATTCGTTGGATCCAATAAACTAAAGCATATGACTACCGGTATGATGGAGATCCGATTTGTGGATACTGTATCACAAGATGAGCGATACGTTGTATTTAGCAAAAACCGTCGAGGTCATGTTGGAAAACAAATGTTCTTTAATCTTGCGGCAACCGGAGATGTTACTTACGATACTGAAAGGTTCAAAAAATCTGAATCTCTAAAACAATTGAAAAAGAAGGAAAAGGAAATGGTCAAAAAGGATGGCCTTGAATTTGACAAGCTATTCGGATTAAAGGATGAGGTTATAGAGAATAAATAAAAAGAGGGAATTGTTAATAACTTTATGAAAAAAAGCATAGAAATATTTTCAATTCCCAATTATTTTGATTATATTTATATTATAATAAAAATTTAAAAAACGGTAAAAATTATGCAAAGTTTAACTACACTGTCACAATCTGCCTTCGACGTTAAAAAGGCTGAAGCAATCAATAACCAATTGATGCGAAAAGAAATTACTCTATCTGAGTTCAATGTAATTGACAACAACCATATTGATGTGGATGGCGTTAAAATTGAAGTAACGGATAAAGCATTCGGTAAACTACTTGGTAGGCTACGAATTCCTAAGGCGTTTGCTAAAAGGTTTTCAGAAGGATTCGGTAATGATGGACTACGTCAATTAATTACTATGATGAAATCTGCTAAATCATCAAAGAACGAACAAACGGTAACACTATTGGTGGATCCTTCTACTAGAAAGATTACTGATATTCTGCCTGCAGGATATGCCTCTATTAGCCAAGAATCATTTATTGATTTTGCTTCAAGGTATATCGATCAATATAATCTAGGTGTTACTCATATGGGATCTAGTCAATATGGTGGAACTCAAATTAACTGTGTTGCTCCACAAGGTATGTTTAATGTACCAGGAATGACAAACGAGGTATTTAATACTGGTGTAACATTCAGAAATACTCCAACTCGCGGTTTAGAAGTATCGCCTTATTTGGAACGTCTAATCTGTGCAAACGGTATGACCTCAACGGCATTTGCTGAAAACTATGGTCTTCATAACCTCAACGATAAAAACATCAATGAGTTTAATGAACATATGATCCGAATGGCATCTACTAATTTCCAACCAGTAGGATTGGCCGACAATATTAAAAAGGCCCATAATACAGACGCCTCCCTAGCAGAAATGCAGAGAGCTGCTTCTAGCCTACTATCATTGGATAAAGCTGTAGATTACGATTATATCCAAAGGTACATTCCGGTAGAAAGAGCATTCAAGGCTTATTCTACTCTAGGTGCCGATCCAAATACCTTTACAAAGGCTCAAATGAAAAATGCTAAATCAGGTATGTCTGTTTGGGATCTAGTAAATGGAATGACCAATTTTGCCTCTAACGATACTAAGTTCGGTATTAACGAAGGTAAAATGGGGAATCTAATGGTAACCGCTGGTAACATACTCTGTAAAAAGCAATATGATACTGAAGGTGTATTGGATATCAATCCTTTTGCCACTAGGGATCTACTAACAACTTCTGAATCGGCAAGAGTCCGAGGAGAAGCATAATATAAATTGCAATACTACCTTAGGTGGTTTTACCCGTTCCATCGGGCAGTATTGCAATTACTATTGATTATGAAATAGACCACGGGTTTTAAATTTCCGTTTTTCTCCCTGGTTCAGGGCAGCCACAAATCTACCACAGACAAGGCTGCCCTTTTTTGTGCTTAAAAACTCACACATTTTAATGGGCTCTAGACAGGACTAGGTAAATATGCCTATTTTATGATGATTTTTACCCACATTTAGGGCATTATATCTCGGTCCTGCTAGCCATAGCCTCTAGAACGGCCCTCTAGAGCCCATATATACCGCATTATTTCACATATTATCACACAAATAGCACTCTAGACTGCCTCTAGACGGCCCAATATAGCCTATATGGTGATATATCGGCCCTATTAGCCATAGTCCTCCATAGAGCAGCTAGACACGGCATTGTCAAAAACCCCAACCAGTCCACCAAACCTGCTACAATCACCATATAGGCATATACTATGGTATTATCCCTGTAGACAGTATTAGGGTCTATACAGGCATTATCCGCCCTAGAGCAGCCCTAGCAGGCAACTAACAGTAAATACCCTATATGGCGATAGTGGTCCATGGTAGCTATTGTAGTACATGGTGGTATTGCTAGTCCTTGCGGTCCTTGATTGCTCTAGTAGTACCTGTGGTCCTTGCTAGTCTAGTATAGCTAGTACAAGGGTAAGGTATAGTCCAGAGAATAATACCCTTGAGATGTATTTTTCGCTTGATGCTTTTTAGGTCAAACTGGCTCATGAGTTTGGGCCCACGCAAAAATTCTAGCCAGAAAATTTGCTAGTTTCTAGAATGTGAGTCTAAGAATGATGTCTAATTCTCGTAAGTCTAGTCCAGAAATTTTTTCATCCTGTAAAAAAAGAGCTAGTAAAAACTTTCAGATAAGGTATCCACTTGTTATAATTTTATTATAATAACAATAACAAATTTACCTATGAACGAATTCTTAAGTAATCATACCGACCAGGCAGATGCTCTAGCATCCATTGCGGACTCCTTGACCGCAATCAGCTGCTGTGCCCAATATCTAACTGTACTCATGGCAGGTCTACTGGTACTCAAAATCTACAAGGTACTCTTCAAAAACTAAACTAATGAAACTTCTCTACTGTAATACCTGCAAGGATACTTTCAGTCTATCGTATACTACCAAGACCTGCCACTGCGGCGAGTCTGGTGGTCATTACGAGGCTGATGGTCTAAACGCGACATACTACGGTAATGCGACGCCACTCGGATTTACTAATAATACCTTTAACCACGCGAGGGAACGACAACCACAGTTTGGAGCTGGATTTGAATTTACCGCGTTCGTTATTCCAAAGGTTTGTCCCTCTATGGTCCATATAGATTATTCAGAGTATATTCCTGTTAGTGATCCTGATTATAGTGATTGGGATTATGATGATTTGGAGGAAGAAGTGGTTAGAGAAAAAAATGCAAAGAAATTAGGAAATGCCTTTAAACAATCTAAGGATGGTGCTATATAATAATAACAAATGGAATGGTGAATATGAAGACTAAAAAAATTAAACGAACTGCTGAATACTGTCTATGGTGTTTAGGCAACGGTGCAATTGGAATATTACTACTAACACTTGGCTTTGCTTTTGCGGTGGCGTTCTGTCATATCTTTGGCTTGGACACCTCCTGGGCTAACTCAGTACTCTAAGGGAACTATGTGCGACCTATGCAGAATGTGCGACCGCCATTTGAATAATGTGCCGACCATCTAAGAACTTAGAAAACAACCTACATTTTATATAAACATTTTAATTACAAGACCATGTCAAGAAACATTAAAGACTGGACGATCAAAGAACCCATTAAGGGTAACCATTACAAATTGTGGCGCCTCCTCCCTGGCTCCGTGTTTACTATCTCTACACCAAGTGGAACTGATACCCTTTTGGTGAACAAACAAAAAGGTAGTTTAACCCACTGTCAGATATTTGACGGCGGAGAGTTTACCGCGATAGACTCTTCTGTTATAGTAACCGCTATAGGTTAACTAAACATCGGCCGGTATCTCCTCAAGCTTATACCTTGTAGAAAGAGTAATTGGTTACATGAGAGTTCAAGTCTCTCCCGGCCGACCTTAAACTAAATACATATTTACAATATAATAATAAACAACAATTATTATGAAAGATTTTATTCAACAGTGGTATCCTATTATCTTAGCATTCGTTTGCTTAATTTACTCAGTAGGATTAGGAATGACAGGTAACTTAGCAGAAGCACAATACTCTGCTCATTGGCCAGGAACTATTTTATTATTCGCGATTGCTATTCGCCAAAGACGAACAAAATGAGTTTAGGGTTTTTCCTTATAGGAGGGTTAATTTTCGCAGTGTACATGTATTTTACTATATGGAATATATTTTATAGTTCAAGGAAAAGCAAAGAAGAAAATTATCCTAACCATGATGTCACTGATTATGACGGCATGGGTAACTATGGAAGATTTCCTAATTCATCCAAAAAGTAAACTATGATTAAATTTATTAAAAACATATTTAGAGGAAAAACTGAATTAGAAAAACTAGAAGCTCAACATAAAGATCTTTTAGGCCAGGCATTTATTGCATCTAAATTAAATAGAACCTTAAGTGATACATTAACATTTGAGGCAAGTAAGATAGAAGAAAAAATAATTGAATTGAAAAGCAATGACAAAGCTTAAAAAGAAATATAGCAGAAGTAAATCTGAATTACTTAAATCATTAAAAAAGATTGAAAGACAATCAGTGGTACTAAGTATTGAAGTAATAGAAACATCAAAGATCAAGGATCACCTCATCTATGAATGTGTGTACTTAGACAATAATATAGAAAAGCAAATTAATATTATAGCTAGAGATATTACTGAAGCTATGCAAAAACTTGAGCCTTATGTTGGGTCAGGAATTCCTGATACTACCACTAACCTAATACTAGGTAGTGAGAGATATGCAAACGTGCCTCTTGATCCACCGGTATAAATACAGAAACAAAACTTATTATGACAAAAGAAGATTTTAATGGACCTAGAGTACTTGTAGACTTTTGGGCCGCGTGGTGTGGGCCATGTAAAGTAATGAAACCTACTGTACAAAAATTTGCAGATGATAATCCAGATATAAAAGTTATCTTTTGTAATGTAGATGAAGAATCAGATCTTGCTAAAGAATACAGTATTAGAAGTATTCCAACTCTTATGTATTTTGAAGAGGGTGAAATTAAAGGAAAGAAAATTGGCAATGTTGCTGCATCACAAATTAAAGATTTAGTCAATGCTGATTAATTGGATTATGATCTATACTGCAATAGGCGCGGCGTGTGGGTTGTGCTTTGATATCTTATTTAATAAACTGGATATAGATCCTCCTACTAATAGAGAAAGACTCACTTGGTTTATTGCTTGGCCTTTCTTTCTATTTATGTTTATCTATGGTCTCTATGGAGATGATGATGAATAAAAATATTTTCAGTAAACACTTTCAGAATACTATTCAACCTATTATATTTATACTATAAACAATATAACAAATATGGAAAAAATTACCGCACCCTTCGCATTTGCCTTTTTACTTATATTAGGACTTGTGATTCTGGCACTGATGTTAGCATGGCCTACACAATGGCTTTGGAACACATGCCTCGTACCGGCTATAGATGCTGTTAATCCTATTGGATTTTGGCAAGCCTTCGGATTAAATGTACTATTTTCAATTATGTTTAATAAGAATACAGTAAACCCTAATAAATCCAAGAAGTAAAAATCGAATGCCGTTGTGATGGAATTGGTAGACATGACAGACTTAAAATCTGTTGGGCTGAAAGCCCGTGGCGGTTCGACTCCGCCCAGCGGTACTAATCTTTAAATAATTAAAAATGACAAAAGTAGAATTAAAAGCAGGAGACAAAGTTTCATGGATCAGACCAATGGCATGTGTACCACACCCTGAAGGTAAAACTGATCGTGATGGTAAAGTACTTCCAGTGTTCAGAGACAAACTTGAAAAAGGAAGAGTTATTGGAACTAACGCAAACGGTTATTCAATTAGACCAGACTGGGCTGAACAATATAAAGATGCACTTTGTGGTGAAAGGTATTATGATAAAACTGTTAGTGCAGATGACAAAACATTAAAGAAACTCTAATCATGGAAAATACAGTTGATGTAAAAAGTAAAGACGAGGTATGGTGGGCAACTACTAATGAATACGATCTTGAAGTAAACGGAGAAAACTTAGCAGTAAGAATTGCTGAAACTCCAAAGAGTACAGAATTCTTTGTATGGAATGAATCCACCGGATGGGAAGAAGCTGATACCGAGACAGGTATTATGGAAATAGTTTATGAAGCATGGAGTAACGGAGAAATAGAATAAATCATTTGGACCAGTAGCTCAGTTGGATAGAGCATCTGCCTTCTAAGCAGACGGTCACAGGTTCGAATCCTGTCTGGTTCACCGGTAATAAAATACAAAAATATGGTAAAATATACAAATAGACACGGTGATGAATTTACATTCACTAAACAAGAAGATGGTAATGTTCTATGGGAAGGTCCTTTTGAATATATGAGAATGGGTGGTGATCCTAGCGACCCAACCTTTATAGATCCTAGTGGCGGACCTTTTATTGAAAAAGGTAAAATGCTATCTCATATTGTTTATGGTGATGATCTTAATGTTATAGTAGAAGGGTTTGAAAATATTGAAGGTGGGTTTATTATACAAACTAAACCACATGAGTATGATCCTAATGATATGAGTCATTTAGCTGATACTAAAATTATTGGCGGAATAATTAATACTTCTGAATAGTGAAACTATTTTAAAACTAAGTATATAATAATAAATCCAAAAGGATTAAAAAAGTTCTATGAAATTATGGGAAGGCACAGAACGGAAAACTTTAGGTAGCTCCTAAATGATTATTCCAATTATGTGTAGATGCGTTGCTGAAAAATTCCTGAGCAAAAGGGAATAAGGCACTTGGCTAGGACGATGGTTCGCTGATATCTCAAATGAGAAATTCAGAACTGGTTAATCACCAGAGCTAAAGGTTTAACGCACTAAAAATCTAACAGAGATTTTGCAAAGACTTCCAGGTAGGCATACCGCTGAATCCTGGTTAATGACTGAACAACGCAAAGAGTATGTGGCGTAAGGTACACTTGAAGATTATGATAATCAATTATGATGATTAAACCTCGGCCGGTTTAATTAAGTAATAGGACGGCAGTCCAAATAGTGGTAGTCTAATATAAAGCAGCTTTCGTTAATAAAGGTATTCTCAAACCCTTTCGCATCGTCTTCCCTTTTTTATTAAATCTAAACCTAATGTCAAAAGTAAAAACAATCACAGTAGAAGGAATCAGTAATGAGTATGATGTTACATATACTAAAGCGTATGTGGCAAAAATTATTTCAGCACAATCAGAGTTATATTCAGAATTCGATTCGGGGAGTCTTCCTTATAATGCAGTAAAAGAAATTTATGCTGATGGAGTTTTGGTAGCTGAATTAATAGGAGCTAAACTTTATGCAGTTATACCAGGCAAAAAACCTAAACATGACCCTTACGTAGATCGCCATGAACCTATGCAAGAAGAGTTTGATGAATCACATGCATTAGACGAGGTTTTAAATGATATGATTGAATCTATGACTGATGAAGAGTTGGCTGAATTTTATGGAGAGATTCAAACTAATAAAGAAGAAAAGGATATTTACTTACAAGATGTTACTGCACCACCACCTTATTGGGTAACTGATACTACAGCAGGTAATTTAGATATAACTTACACTAACTAAATATATAAAAAAACAATAAAGAATATGTTAAACATTTACTGCGGAGAAGGCGATTGGTATACTAAAGTTTCTTCTCTCTTAACACAAGGGTCTTATCAATTATTTAATAAGGATAATTACCCACAGGCAGGACCAGGTGAATGGGTCGTTGCATTACAGTCTGGTAAGGATAGATTATCAGCGATGGAAACGCAATTAAAGGGAAGTACTATTAATACATTTTTTAAAGGATGTAATAACTTAAATGATGTAAGAGTAGGTGAAGGATTAATTGTCGGCTGCTGTTCACTGATTAGACCAGGCACTAGTATAGGTAATGGTGTTTACATTGGAGCCGGTACTATTATTGATAATAATTGTATTATTGGTGAAGGTGTAACAATCGGAGATAATGTAACTATTAATGAAGGTGTAAATATTCCTGCAGATACTATTATTCCGTCAGGATCGGTAGTTCATATTGAATAAAATAAAAATAGTATTCTTATAAAGGCCGGTTTATCCGGTCTTTTTTAGTTTTATAAAGATTTAAGAAATTTCTCTTAAAAAATCCTGACCTTTAAAATAAATACTAAAAATAGTTTAGACTAATATGAGATACTTAATTAGCATGTTAATTACATTGGTTATGTTAATGCCTACTAATGTGAATGCTCAAAACGATTCTTTCTTTTCAAATTTATACCAAGACTTTTTAAAGTATGGTACTATCTATGCCGGCGGAGATATAAACAATTCTATTGAGGCAGCTGAGCCTACATATTTTTTGCGAACTAATCCAGACGGTAGTATATACTCAATTCCTGATGTTGTTGATAATACTCCAGTTTATCCATTTGATTATAGATATGGTTTTGGTATTAGAAAGTTAGCAAGATTTAATTATGAAAGAAAGCCAAAAAATTACTATGACGGTACCGAAAATCAATTAACATTTGGTGCACCTTCATCTGCTATACCTGGTTTGGAATATCAATTTCATTTTGAAAAGGAAAGATGGCGTGGTGAAGATTTTACTAATTATAGATTTTTTATAAAGCATACAGGTAAATATCATATTGCAAAAGTTCAAGCTAGAGAAGTTGGTAAAATTAATCTTAATTATAATTCAGCTGAACTTAGAGGAAGATTACCAATAGGCAAAAAGTTTAGCATATCTGCTGGTGCTATATTAAGAGGCCACGAAAGAGCTTATGGTTATAACCCTGTTGAAATTTGGCTAAATGAAACTAATGATAGCGGCCAAGCCATAAATCAATGGTATCAGTTAGGATATCAGTATGGATATGAAGATGTATTTTATACACAAACTATAATAGACCCAATAACAGGAGAAGAAACTACTACACAAGATTGGTGTTGGATAGATGAAGAAGGAACTCAGGTAGCTCATTCTGATTTAGATTTTAGAGAAACGGTACTCCCTGGATTAATGAATCGATTTAATGGAGAAGCCTGGGACTTATTAGATCCTTGGATGGAGGTGGCTCCTATAGTAGGTGTTGATTTTTATCATTATGAAAATAGATTCTGGGTACATGCTTATGCTAATTATATTTTACCACTCCATACATATATTGCTGGTGAAGAAGAATTTAGTTATCTTAACCGAAACAATTGGGGTCTAGGTGGATTAAGAGAAGATTCTAAACCAGAACAATGGTCTGATTATTCCTTTGGAACTTCATTAGGGTTTAAGGTAAATAAAAATCTTGGTGTATTTATTGAAGGTGAATATTCTAAAATGTGGGATAGCAAATTATACCAAACTATGTTTGGTCTAAATTATACATTTAAATAATAGATTAAAATGGCAAAAGAGTTAAATGAAAATATCGGATTTAAAGTAAGCATTAAAACCTTATTGGCTATTGGTGCTGCTATGGCAACTGTTATAAGTATGTGGTTTGTACTACAAGCTGACATTGAGGAAGCTAAGAAATTACCTAAGCCAGTAATTGAAAGAATGGAATTTGATATGAAAGATGAATTAATCAGACAAACGATTATGGATACACAAGAAGATGTTGAGGAAATGAAAGAGCAACTAAAGAAGATTGATGAACGTCTTTATGAATTGCAACAAAGAAGATAATATGAAAAAGATTTTAGTAATAATATTTTTGCTAGTAAACATATTTGCATCTGCACAAAACCAAAGACATTCTTTAAATTGGGTATCTGATAAAACTTTTGATGAAAAGGTTACAGGGTATAGTGCTTATGATGATCATGATGATCATGATGTAATAGTTGTAGAATTTTATGCAGAGTTTAATAAAGATAATGCATTTAAAGATTGGGCAAAAATTGATAAATTAGATGGTGTTAAATATTATAGATGTAATATTTCTAATTCACCTAAATTAAAAAAGAATCTTAAAATTAGAATGGCACCTACTATCTTACTTTATATTAGAGGTGATGCATACATTAAATTTACAGCTAAAGCTGGTTTGGATCTTAAATGTCCAATTGATTATGATAAATTAGTTAAAGCAATAGAAGTAGTAAAGATAGAGTCTCAATATTAATTCTGAAACAAATTTATTAAAAGCAATATAATTAAATATTAACAAAAGAAACTAAAGAAAAACTATGGGCTAGTCTGCTCATGGCTAACATTTGAAAATTTATGGAAATTAAAGTACTAGATTAATTCTCATAAAAGTAAAGTGTTTTAAAAACGTGACAACAATTAATTAATAATAACAAAAACAAATTTTAAAAATGAAAAATTTTATTTTAACTTTCGCCCTATCAATCCTAGTAGGTTTTGGGGCAAACGCACAAAATGCAAAAGGTGATTGGTACGTAGGTACTGGTGATGTTGCAAATGTGGCATGGACTGACTGGGCTATTTCCCCAACATTAGGTTACGGTGTAACTGATAAACTTATGGTTGGATTTGGAGTAGCACAAGCTGATTCATCTGAAGACCTTGCTGTTGATATACATGCAAGATATTTTGTTACTGCTGGTGAGCAGGACTTTTTCCTATATGCAGGAATGAGTGAATTTGAAACTGATAACCTTGAATTAGGTATTGGTAAAATGTTTACTTTTCATAAAGATGCATTGTTCGTTGATCCAAAATTGGTTTACCATACTGGAACAAAAACAACCAATCTTACATTAGGATTCGGATTACGATTCTAAATTAATTTACATAAATCATTAAACCCAGGATTCTAGGACCCTGGGTTTTTTGTGCTTAAACAATTGATCATTTAGGTATATAATAATAAATAAGGAAGGAACTTTATTTTTTAAAAAAACAAAAACGCATGGAAACATTTTATTTTACTTTAGGTGTATTATCGGTTCTTATTACTATAGGGATTTTTGGTATGGTTAAAGTTTGGAACAAAATTTCAAAAATTGAATTTAACACAAATGACATTGAAGATTACATTAGCGATACTGCTGATGATTTATCTGATGAGTTAGAAAAATTGCATTCTCATTATGAAAAGGAAATAGACAGACTTGATAGTGAGTTCAGGGAAGAATCTGATGAGTTAGGCAAAATGATTGATTCAAGATTTGATAAGTATGACAATCTAATCAATAAAAGATTTGAACAATTAGAAGGCACTATTGCAAGTCTCATTGTAAAAAACAATAGGTAAGCAATTACCATGTGCCTTGGTGTAACTGGCAACACGTCTGGTTTTGGTCCAGAAGAGTAGAGGTTCGATCCCTTTAGGCACAACAAAATATATACTATATGATTATAATTAAAAAGAAGGAAAAGGAATCTATTGATAGAATGCTTAAAAGATATAAAGCTAAAGCAAAAAGAACCAAGCTTAAATCACAACTTACTAATAGAAAGCATTATATTAAACCATCCGAGATTAAAAGAGCACAAAAACAAAAGGCCATGTATATTCAAAGTCTAAGATCCAATGAAGAAAAAGAATCCTAAAAACTTTCACATTACATATTCTTTTGTTATATTTAAATAAAATAATAAAAATATGGATATAGGATTAGACATTAATGAATTTGAAATGGACAGTAAAGCTAATACTGTAATTTTTGATCTTGACGGAACTCTTGCTGATATTGAAGAAAGACGAAAAATTTCAACTAAGGAAGATGGTAAAATGGATTGGGATAAATTCTTTGATCCTTCTAATATTAATTTAGACGAACCTAATTGGTCAGTAATTCAAATGGCTAGAATATTAAAAAACTCTGGTCATAGAATTATAATTTTAAGTGGAAGAAGTAAGGCAACCAAGGAAGCGACCAAAGAATGGTTAGAAAAATTCAATGTCCCTTTTGACATATTGAAAATGAGACCTACAGGTCACCCATTCAAATGGATGCCTGATGATAAATTAAAACAACAATGGTTAGATACTTTATTTCCAGGCGATAAGATAAAGGATATTGTTTGTGTATTTGATGACAGGGATAAAGTCGTTAAGATGTGGAGAGAAAACGGTTTGGATTGTTTTCAAGTAGCAGAAGGTAATTTTTAAAAATAAACTTATGAGAAATAAACTATACAGAGGTTCCGGGTATATTGGTGGTGTTTGTGAAGGGTTAGGTAATTGGTTAGGCATACCTTCAATTTTATTTAGAATTGCATTTCTATTTTTAATACCTGCAGCATTTTGGATATATGTAATACTGTGGATCTTTTTATCAAAGGAATTATGAAAAACTTTTTAACTAAATTAAAATCAATAGATATATTCTTAGGCTTTGCATTGGCATATTTTTCTTTAATGTTATTTGCCTTATTATTAACTTAAAAAAAGTATATGATATTTAAATATGACAAGGAAAGACTAATGTATAGTGAACTATGCATAAAGACATGGATTCTTTATCTTTTATCAATTTTATTATTGATTGCTATCATTGGATTTTCTATAGGTAGGAATACCGCAAAGGAGGTAATCATTGAAAATTTACAAGAAGGCGAAACACAAGTTTTTATTGCTGAGGTAGATACATTTTCACAAGATAGGTTAGTCTCTATGTTAAAAGATCTTAACGTTGATTACCCACATATAGTTATGGCACAATCCATTTTAGAAACTGGTCATTGGAAAAGTGATATCTTTTTAGAAAATCATAACCTCTTTGGAATGAAACAGGCAAGGCGTAGAATTACAACAGCAGAAGGTACATCAAGGAATCATGCATACTACAATCATTGGAGAGAATCAGTATATGATTATGCTTTTTATCAATGTAGGTACTTAAGTAAGTTGGATTCTGAAGAAGAATACTTTGAATATTTAGGGGCAAGTTATGCCGAGGCAAAAAACTATGTTAATATGCTTAAACAGGTAATTAAGAAAAATGACCTTGAAAAATTATTTAAATAAATTATGATTGCTGTATTTGACGATTTTATAAAAGACCAAATTTTATTAGATAAGATAAAAAATGATGATACCTTTTTTAGTGATCCAGGTAAATATAAGTATTGGAAAGGATGGTGGGAAAAAGAGCCATGTAATATTAAACAAGAATTAGCAAATTACATCTTTAATGAAAACCTTCCACTAAGAATAGATTTACCGTTAGATGGTTTTGAATATTGGACTGGTTTACAGGAAGCTACAGGCAACCATGAAGATGGTGTAGTTTTTAAAGATAATTTAGAAATGCATTTTGATGATGATGTTGCTTATAGAAAAGAAAATAAAGATTATAATGGTATACCTCTTAAGCCGGTTTTAGGTTGTGTATATTACCCTGAAGGGTTTGAATTTACCGGTGGGGATCTTTTGATTTATACTGATGGCGAAGATAAATCACCAGAGGTAATAAAAACTAAACCTAACCGATTAGTAATATTTAATCCTGGTGATGTCGCACACTGTGTGTCACCAGTAACTGAGGGTAGGAGAGGGGCGATTGCAATTAACCTTTGGGCCGAAGAACCGTGGTCTGTTGACAAAGGGTACATTATATTGGAATAATCCTTAAGACTAAAAAACCACTCATAGAGTGGTCTTTTTATCTTGTATGTAAATAGAAATTATCTTTCCATTCTAATTGCTATTCTCATTAAATTACCTAATGCATTACCTAAGATTCTTACTTCTCTAGGATTTAACTTTTTAAATAACTTATGGTCTTTCATAGCAGGTTCAATCTTATTATAATTTGTAATAGTCATGCCTTTTTCAAATCCTACAAGATCACTTAAGTCTGTGTAGATTTCCATTCCTTCCTTTCCTAAACCATCAGTAGTTTTTCTACCTTCGGTTACATTTGAAGTTTTCCAATGATCACTATCATTAGCACCGCGAGTTGGGTGAACACCATTAAAGCCTTGATATTCTGGAGTACCGAACGCATTCGTTTCTACTCCGGCCATTTCATCCCAGTAATTTTTAAAATCTTTTACCGTACCTTTATAGTGGCGGATTTTACTTAGGTCTTCTCTTTCTTGGTTATTTTCCATTATCTGTTTAATGTTTTTAGTAATTCATCCATGTCAATCGTAAATGCATAGCCTGCTCCTTTATAAGTATTATCAACACTTACAGTAATAAACTGTCTATACTTTTTTAATTGATCATTTAACATATCTTCTATATCTTTAGCAATTGCAGTTTTAGAAAATCCTGATTTTATTTCTTTATCTAATTCTTTACCGCTTGCTGCCATTGCTACAATATAACCTGACATTGGCATATGTGATAGTCTGTACTTAACTGCAGTATCAGCGGTTGGTACCATAAAGTTTTTTTCATTTAGGAATTCATCAAATTTACCTATCATCACTTACCGAATTTTTGTTTAAGTTTATGGATTTCTGTTTGTACCTTTAAACCTTCAAGATCAATTTTATCCATTTTGATTTTTAGTTCATATAAAGCAATTGCAAAATTATCACCTCTATCTTGAGCAGCTCTATATCTTTGGATATTTTCCTTTTCTCTAGCTTTTAATCTAGCAGCAGCCTCATTAGGTTTAAATTCATAATCAGATGCTTCATTTAAATAGTTTTCAAATTTAGGTATCATATTATACTTTATAGTTTTTAAGAAGGTCTTTTAGTTCTACAATATCAGCAGGGTTTAGCTGTACATAATTTCTGCCGATATTTATTTGCATACATTTTCTACCTAAACCAAAAGATTCAATATCCTTAGGACCAGCGAAGGTAGTTATCTGCGCATTTGCATCACCTTTAATTCCTGCTTGGTTCCATGAACTAATATCGGTTCCTTCATTAAGAGTAGATTCATCCATAGCAGAATAGTTTTCGCATGCTTCATCTATCTTATCATTAATATGTTTCTTTGCTTCTTTAATATATGCTTCTGCTGTATGTTCAGCATTGTCATTTGTTTCGTAACTGTTAGCCTGTTCTGCTACATGGTTCGAGCATTGTTCAACTGGACCAACGATAGCATCCATGTTATATCCAGTCTCAGTGTTGCTAACTCCTCCTAAGGAAAATTGAGCAGCATTATCTGTGGCAAAACCTACAGGGATAAAATCTTCAAATAAAGGTACCTTTTTCATAATGTAGTTATTTTGATTATATATTCATAAAACTAAGTCTTATTTTTGTATATAAAAATAAACAACTTATTATGTCAGAATTTTTTAGAACTAGCATGGGTCGTAAATATTATGAAAGTGATATCCCTAAATTAACAAGTGTGCTTGAGAGAATTGCAAATCAAATGGAATTATCAAATAAGATAGAAGAAAAGAAGTTTCGTTTAGATGAAAAGATAAAGAAGCTTCAAATTAAAGACATTAATGAAAAAGGATAAAGATGTTACCTATAAGCAATTCATAGCTCACATGGATAAAGGTAATAAGGTTTATATGAAAAAACCGAGATCATGGCAAAAGGTTTGGTTTTGGTGGGAGAGTAAAAAAGAAAAGTGGTTTTTAAATAAAGCATTTGATAAAAGAGAAGATGGTATCGTTTCACCTGAGCCTTCTGTATGGATAACTGCAAAACAAATGGAATCCCACATGGACCACATGGTAAGAATGGGATATAAATATTATATAAATGAATAAATTAATCCTAGCATTTTTATTGTTCTTTTTAGGACAGTCGGCAATATGGTTTCAAACAAATGGTCAATTTGTATGGCCTTGGTTTAAAAAGAACCCTTTAACCGTATCAATTTTATTTGGAACCAGTATAAGTTATGTACTAATTTATGGTACTCGGTTTATAGTTGAATATTATGATGGACTTTTATGGCCTGGTAGATTTATTGCATTTGGGTCAGGTATTATTTCTTTTACATTTTTAACTTGGTATTTTCTTGGTGAAGGTATTACCACAAAAACAATAGTATCCTTATGCTTGGCGTGTAGCCTTATAGGCATACAGTTATTTTGGAAATGAAAGATCCATATCAATCACTAGGCGTAAACAAAAATGCTACAGAAGCCGAAGTAAAGAAAGCATACAGAAAGTTAGCTAAAGAATATCACCCAGATAAATCATCTGGTAATGAAGAGAGATTTAAAGAAATAGCAGACGCGTATGAAACTCTTAGTGATCCTAAAAAGAAAGCCCAGTATGATCAAAGAGCAAGCAATCCATTTGGAAGTGGGCCATTTGACGATTCATTTTTTGAAGACTTCATAAGGACAGGTGGTTATAATAATCCAGGGTTTGGTGGTGGATTCAGAGGTCATCATGGTTTTAGTACAAGAGGTGGTAACGTAGATTCTAAAATTTACATTACCTTATATGATGCTTATTATGGTTGTGTTAAGGAAATTAGGTTAGGCACACGAACCATTAATGTTGACATTAGACCTGGTGTAAAAAATGGACAGCGAATGAGGCTGAAAGGTTTAGGTCAGCGTGGGATGACAGAAGAACAAAACGGAGATCTTATTTTAACCATTCTAATACAAGATGACCCTAATTTTTATTTGGATAAAAAAGGTTTACATACAATAAGACATATTGATATGTATGAAGCTTTATTAGGAGGTAAAGGAACAATAGATGTTTTTGACAAAAAGATTACTTATACTATACCTAAGTGTGTAAGGAATGGTACTATGTTAAGAATAAAAGGAAAGGGATTCCCTTCATACAACAATCCTGACCTGTACGGTGATTTTTATATAAACATATTTGTAGATCTACCTAAGGCCTTAACTGAAGATCAAGAAAAATTAATTAAAAAAGTAAAAGACTTAGATGGAAGAGTTTGATAACGATGAATTTATGAGGTCACTATTAGACCAATTAGAAAATACTAGTTGGGATCAATATATGAACCTATGTTATAATACTATAATGATGTTTCCTGACCAGGTACTTCAGTATGATGAAAAAACAGCCAAGCATAAAATTAAAAGTTTAGGTAGAATTTTACTACATTTTGAAGATAAAGAAGATTTTGAAAAATGCGCAAAGCTTAAAAAGATACAGGACCAAATAAAAAATTGTTAATAACTTTTAGAAAAAAGTCCTAGAAATATTTTCAATTCCCAATTTTTTTTATTATATTTATAATATAATTAAATAAACGGAATATGACTGAATACACAAACCTTACTTATCTACAATCCTTTTTGGATGAAATGCGTTCTTCCTCTTCAGGAAACCATAAAATTGCAACTCTTAAAAAGTATGCTGATAACTCTGATGAAAATTCTGATAGAGAATTCTTACAGAAAGTTTTCTTCTATACTTACAATCCTTATTTTAAGTACAACGTAACTCCTAGGAATTGCAAAAAGAACTCAGATCTACTAGGTCACCCAAATACATACGGTAGTATTTTTACCTTATTGGATGATTTAAGAAATAGGGTATGTACCGGTCATACGGCAATTGCAAATGTAAATAGATTTGTCCTAGAGAATAAACAATGGGAAGATATTATTTACTATATGCTAAACCGAGACCTTAATATGGGTTGTGGAACTACCTCTATCAATAAGGCAATCCACCCAGATTTAATCCCAACCTTTAAAGTCGCTTTAGCAAATGCATATAATCCTAAAAGAGTGGATTTTCAAAGTGGAGAATGGTACGGATCCAGAAAATTGGATGGTGTCCGTTGTATCTGCCGCAAGGAAATGAATACAGTTACATTCTTCTCAAGGAATGGTAAAGAATTTACTACTTTAGGTAATTTGGAAAATGAAATTTCTAAGATAGGTGGAGACTTTATTTTAGACGGAGAAATCTGTATGGTTGATAAAGACGGTAATGAAGACTTCCAAGGAATTATGAAACAAATCAGAAAAAAGGATCATCAAATTGAAAATCCTAAATTCTTTGTATTTGATTATTTAACTTTAGAAGAATTTGATAACAAGACCGGAAATACACCACTTACCGAAAGGCTTAAGAATGGTTATGATCGTCTTCCAGAAAATATTAACTCTTCCATGTTGGAATTCTTACCACAAGAACAATTAACTACCGAAGAACAATTTACTGAAATGGCAAAAGAAGCTGAAGAGGCTGGGTTTGAAGGAATCATGGTTAGAAAGAATATTGGCTATGAAGGTAAAAGAAGCCATAATCTTTTAAAGGTTAAAAAATTCCATGATGCTGAATACACAATCCTAGAATGTATGAACGGTACAATGCGATGGACAGAAAATGGAAAACAGGTTGAGAAAGAAGGTTTAAGTAATATTATAATTGAACATAAAGGTAACCGTGTAAGTGTAGGATCTGGATTTTCTAAAGAACAAAGAGAACATTACCTCAACCATCATAATGAACTACTAGGTAAAACTGTAACTGTTCAATATTTTGAAGAAAGCCAAAACCAAAATGGTGGATATTCATTAAGGTTCCCGGTAGTAAAACATATATATGAGAATGGAAGAAATTGTTAATGTATCCATTCCATATCTCACCTGTGGTGAAGCAACAGAAATTAACTAATATATATTGTATGGAATTATTTGAAAAGTATAGAAAATGGGGGAAAGACATAACTGTCTTTGACGTTGATGATACTTTGATTGTAACCAAAAGTAAAATTAGAGTATTCAATCCAAAAACAGGATATGAGATTGATCTTACTCCACAAGAATTTAATACATTTAAAACTAAGCCGCATGATGAGTTTGATTTTAATGACTTCAGAGATTTAGAAATTCTTAAGGCTGGTAAAATAATTGATTGGGTTTTTAGAATACTTAAAAGAACAATTACAAAAGGTACCGCTGTAGGTATTATTACTGCGAGGGATGATTCAAAACTTATCTATGATTTTCTGATGCATAACGGTGTTGATGTTAATCCTGATTTTATCTTTGCAATTAATGATCCTTCTTTAGGATTCACTGGCTCTACTGCACAAAAGAAAAAGGATGCCTTTATGAAATTTGTACAAATGGGTTTTAGGAATTTTCAATTCTTTGATGATGATAAAGAAAACATAAGAATTGCAAACAGTCTTAATAAAGAATTACCTGAGGTAAAAATGAAAGCTACTTTAATTAAACAAAAATGGATCCCAAACTTCAGCGACTTCAAATAAAGTTAAAAGCATTCACTAATATTTTATTAAGTATTAGGGATCTTTCAAATTCTTCTACTACTAAGGTTGGTTGTATGGCCTTAAAAAAAGACTTTAGTAAAATAGCAAGCTTTGGGTATAATGGCTCTTACAGTGGAGCTGAAATTAATAATGATACTGGAACTGAAGAAGATTCTTTAACACCAGGACAGAGTGGATTTATTCATGCCGAAGTAAATATGATTGCTAAGTTTCAAGAATATGATCCGCAAAATTATATAATACTCTTAACATTGTCACCGTGTAAAATGTGTACTAAGATACTAGTTAATGCAGGATTTAAACATGTTTATTGGATTCAAGATTATAGAGATACTGCTCACCTTGAAATTTTTAATGAATGTAATGTTACTCACGGTAAAATTTCTAACCTAGTAAATGACTACCACACAATAAAGAGCTGAATATATACAAAAAATAGTATAGCCTCTTGGTCGTTGAAGCATTAACATTTAAACTTTCTTTAGACTTTTTTGTTTACTTAAAAAAGTATAAAATAGCAGTGTCAAAAATTCGTATAAGATTTTTTGATATAGCTGATAATAAATCAACATACACCGATTTTAAAAGTATTAAAGAAATGGAATTATTTTACCAGAGTAATTATGTACCTTTTGATCCATGTTTTGTTGGAGACTTAGTATCCATAGAAGTGTTTATAGGAGCTAGTGATTTATACGGCTTTACAACAGAATACCGCTGTGAAGATGTATCAGGTATTTTTAAACTCACTTCAGGCTCTTCATTTGATATACAACGAAATAAACAAAGAGAAGTACTAACAAATAGGCAAGTAGGTTTTATAAACAAAGCAGTTAAAGATTACCAAGTATTTTGGAATGAGATTAACAGAATATATACAACAGGCATTTATTCACCATGCTATGCGGAGCCAGGCTGGTCAGAAGGAACTTGGTATTTAAATCAATTAAGAATAGCATTTACAGAAAAGGATGATGTTGCAGAATTTCCTTATGATGATGTTAATATTATTCCTGAACCTCCTGAATAAATAAAAAAAGAATAGGTTAAATGGCATTCAATCTAAAAGAATATATCCTCTATAGAAATGAAGTTAAAAGGGAACTTTTTAATGGTGAGGTAGATGAAAATTTTAAGGCAGTAGCAAATCCGTGGGTAGATAATAGAACATACGACACTGGTCATATTGTGTATCACCCTGTAGAAGTAATAGAACCTAGTGGCTCTACAAGCGTAGTATCAGAGACATTAGTTTGGTGGAGAGCAAACACAAGAACCACACAAGGTACATTTGTAACAGATGAATGGGATATTATTGGTGGTATTGGAACTGGTGATGTAACCGTAGGTTCAGCCAATGGGTATGGTAAAATAGTTGTTAATTATACAGGTGTTACTCCTTCACTAGGTTCTGCTAATGATTTCGAATTAGATGCCTCGATTGCAAATGATACGTTTAGATTAATTGCAGGTGACGGTGTTCAATTACAATATGATAGCACTGTTAATGCAATTAAATTAATTAACTCTTCTGCTGGTGGTGAAATAAACCAAGGGCTAAATATAGGTATAGGTACAGGCGTTCAGAATATATTTGGTGGGATGAGTGGTACTACTTTAACATTCAAAGGACTTAACGCATCTAATACATATGCAACATTAGGTGAGCCTTTGGCTATTGCTACAAATGTTCCTAATCAATCTGTTGTTTATAATTTTGACGCGTCTTTAATTGATTTAGCAACACTTAATAATAATAGTACTGATATAAATAGCTTAGGTAATGTTAATGCATCTTCTGCTAGTTCATCTGAGTTTTTACAATATGACGGTAATAATTGGGTAAATGTAACAGCAGCTGCTGCTGGTTTACTTGGTGCTCAAGGTATAACCGGTACACAAGGTCTACAAGGATTGCAAGGTAATGATGGTTTTGGTTTACAAGGGGCTGTTGGTGCTCAAGGTATATTAGGAACTCAAGGAATTCAAGGGGTACAAGGAAATGATGGCTTTGGGTCACAAGGTACGCAAGGTGTTCAAGGTCAAGCTTCAACAATAGTAGGTCCTACTGGATCACAAGGTGTACAAGGCGCAGGGTCGCAAGGAACAACCGGTGGAACTGGTTTACAAGGTTTCACAGGAATACAAGGAACTAAAGGTGATGCTGGTGGTTTTGGTGGTGCATCCTTTGATTATCAATTTAATATAACCACTGTTGTAGATGATCCAGGATTTAGTTATGTTGCAGTAAATAATGTAGATCAGAATATATCCACCATAATGTCAATTAATGACTTTGGTGTTACTGGGAATAACATATCAACGTTTTTACAAACAATAGCAACTTCTACAAATCCAATTAAAGGTCATGTTAGAATTACAGCTAAATCTGATCCTAATGAATTTATACTTTGGCAAATAACTGAAGTATATGACAGACCTTCTACTGGAGGTACATGGTGGGAATTAGAAGTTGTACCTGTTGCATATACTGAAGTTGCACCGTTTACGATGGATGAGGATGTTTTATTATCGTTTGTTGTAACTGGTGATCAAGGGCCTGCAGGGCCACAAGGAACCCAAGGTTTACAAGGAACTTTAGGTTTACAAGGAACTCAAGGTTTACAGGGAACACAAGGTTTACAAGGTTTACAGGGAACACAAGGTTTACAAGGAATTGATGGTTTACAAGGAACACAAGGTTTACAAGGAACACAAGGTTTACAAGGAACACAAGGTTTACA
>JAAHTH010000211.1_pt2 | contig 38476 bp, 42 predicted proteins | sample 6116091 | NCBI WGS metagenome assembly JAAHTH01 (sample SAMN13939990, study PRJNA603662) | sponge metagenome | isolation source: marine sponge | host: Mycale hentscheli | place: New Zealand | collected 2006
CCATAATTACAATAAAAAAAAGTTTAAAAAGAACAGAATAATAATCATATATATTATTTAGATTCATAACTCCTGGCCATAGTAACTATAGCGTTTGTTGATAATATAGTCACCGCAACCGATACCGCATTTTGTAGTGCGCTTATAGTGACCTTAGTTGGGTCTATAATTCCCATCTTAATCATATCCCCTTCCTCTCCTGTTTTTACATCCATTCCCATTTTTTGAGTTGGCATCCAGTCTGTAACGCCTGCGTTTTCTAAAATTTGTAATAAAGGAGCTGGAAGTGCCTTAACCATTATTATATCAACAATCCCGTTTGTAGGGTCTAAAATATTTAACGCTGCTTGCCGTAATGCCATCCCTCCTCCTGGAAGTATACCCTCTAATAAAGCCGAGCGCACCGCGCAGACAGCATCATCAACTCTGTCATAAAGCTCTTTCTGCTCTAGGTCAGTGTTACCGCCAACATATATAACACCTATTCCGCCTGTAAGCGATGCTATTCTCGACAATATAAATTCTTTATCAGCTTTCTTTGTAGTAATCTTATGTGCATCCCAAAGCTGGTCTACCCTTTCTTTTACCTTATCATCCTGCTCCACATCCTGCTTGAGTACAATAGTAGAGTCCTTACCAACAATAACCTTAGAGGCAAAGCCCAGGTCAGAGAAGTTTATAATACTTAAATCATCTCCTGTCTTTTCAGAAAAATAAGTAGCACCAACCGACAGGGCTATGTCCTGCATCAGTTCATGTTGTTTGTAACCAAAGGAAGGTGGAGGTATATTACAAATCTTCAGGTTGTTCTTCATAACATTTGCCGCCAACGTATTGATGACATTATTAGAACAAGGTGCTACTATTAATAGTTTTTTGTTTTCAGCAATAATAGGCTTGAGTACATTCTCAATGGTGAGAAGGTTGGATATCTCTGCATCGCTGACCAGGATATGCACATCCTCTAAAACACATTCGTCTTTCTTATGATTATTAATAAACAGATGTGAAGAGTATCCTCTGTCTATCTTTAGTCCATCGGTGGTCTCACTATATGTATCTGCTGTCTGTGACTTTTCAACCGTTACTATCCCGTTTCTTCCAACGCTATTATATGTGTCTGCTATTATCTTTCCAATCTTTTCATCGTTGTTGGCTGATATAGTTGCCACATCATATATGGTCTTCTTTGTAACTGGCTTGCTTACTTTTTTTAAGTAACTAATTATCTCTTCTGTTTTAGAAACAAGTTTTCTTAAAATGTCTGTTCTATATTTATTATCCTTAATATGTTCTATACCGCTTTTTACAAGTGCCTCTGTAAGCACAATTGCGGTAGTTGTTCCATCCCCAGCTAGAGATGCGGTTCGGTCAGCTGCTTCTTTCATCATGTTTACCGCCAAGTTCTCTACTGGGTCTTGAAGTGCAATTGATTTGGCTACAGTGACACCATCTTTAGTGACTGTAATGCCGTGCGTGTGATTTGGTGATTCAATAAGAACAGTATTCCCCATTGGGCCTAGGGTGCTCTTTACAGCTGATGAAATTTTTTCTATACCACTTATAAGCTTAGACTGCCCATCGTCTCCAAAGTATAGTTCTTTTGGGGTGTATCCTCCTTGTTCCATAATTAGATTTAATTTGAATCAAATGTATAAATTTTTATTATTACAGAAAACCGATTTTAAAAATCCCTATATATATATATATATATATATATATTACTCTATTAATTATAATATATATTTTGAATTAAATATTGACATTATCGACACTAACGCTGATAATCAATTAGTTACGCGACACAAAATCGACACCTCTATGTCGAAAAACGACACAAGAGATATGTTATTATAAGTATGATACAAAATATGATGTATAAATTGTATGGTAAATTGGAACCCTGACTCATTTGTAATGTGCTTCCTACAGTATCTGATATAGAAAAGGTGGCCGAAACCACCTTATCATTAACCAACATAAAACAATATATTTAGAGAAGACCCTAAATTCCTTTTCGGCTTTCTGCTAAGTCAATTGCAGCAGCCATCATTTCTATCTTACTAGCTCTCTTCAATCCCTTTTTTAATTTAGCGGCCTGTTCGATGCCCATCATGCCGTCAGGGCGAGAGTTAATTAATCTTCCGTTTTTTACATAAAGCCCATCGACATAATTATCTGTAGTGGGTACTCTTGGTGTCTTACTTAAATCCATGTTATCTTTAAACTTATGAGTCCTATATAAATTGTTACCTCGGAGTAGTTGTGCTCGTCATCCTTCTTGTAATATGACCAGCCTAATGCAAAGCCAACTCTTAAACGATTGTGAACCTCTAGTTCCATATACAAAGGTAAACATTTTTTTTAGATATATGTAGTATTTGGGTTCCCCCCCGTCACACGCGCGCCACCCCCCGACAGCAAACCGATTTTTTTTGTTGGTAGGGGTTAGCTTTTTGTCGCTATTGTGCTGATTTTTTGCCGTTTTTCCTGCATACCTACCCTGCATCCCATTAGCCCTGCATACCTGCCGTTGTTCCTGCTATTGCGAGGATATGGAGACGTAGAAAGACGCGTCTTAACATCCCACCAGTTAAACGAATCCCAAAACAAAACTATAGGATTGTGCATTTGGCAATCCCTTTGCCCATAGGTCTTTACCGAATGGTGCAGTAGAAACGTAGAAATAACCCAAAAAACCAACGTATCGATAGGTAAAAATCCAAAACAAACCAGTATCTTTACACTAAGGATGCACAAAAGAGCATCTATTAATTAACCAAAAAACAGTATTTATGAGAAATTTGTTAGAAATTGAGACAGGGTTTTTGTCTCTGGATGCAGTCCAGACTGGATTGAGAATGACTGAAATCAAAGCTATCCAAAGGTCGCTGAATCAAAACGACCGAAGGATGTTTGATAAGCAGATGCAATTATGTGAATTGTATTCCAATGCGACAAACTGGTTTGATAAGCCCGAGACCAAGCAGTTACTGCTCAACGAAGGTATAGCTTGGACTAAAAGCGATTTTCCAAAGAAAGCCTTTGATATCAGCTATTCAAGGTTTACCCGAATGGTCAAGGCTTGGAGCATATCAGCAGATGTGAAAGAATCCTTTGTCAATCAAGCTAAGCAATTGCAAAACCAAGGTTATGCATTTCACACCAGTATCGACAATCTAAACAAGTATAACAAGCACTTAGAGACCAATCCTACTGGAACGTTACTGGATATGTTGAATCAATCCGAGGAATCTGTCGCGCGCGACACATCCGATACAGAGGATACTGCTACAGAGGATACTGCCCCGGTTTTGATTTCGTGCAGTGATACCATTTTCACTATGGCATACAAACATACCGATGGAGGAAACGTTAGTATGAGGTACAGTATCAGCGAGGGGTTAGTTACTACCAATACCCCTGCTGAGATACGCAATGCAATTAGCTTTTTACAAGAACAATTAAACAATATTTAATCATGGCAAAAGGAATCAAATACGATATCGAAAACAATCCTAATAGGGCGAGAATATATGGGTGGCATTCCCCCCAAGCCCCAAGGGTAAAGGATTTAAGCGTAGGAGCAGAGGATGTAGATGTTAAAAAAATCACATCCAAAGTTACCTACGATTCATGGTCGAAAAAATACGATTCAAAGTATAAGATTGGGTTTGAAATTGAGAAAAATACCATTGGCGATTACTATCGTAGAGAATACGCATTGGTGAAAGGATACGAAAGGGATATATCATGTGGTGTAGAGCGAGGAGTGAATGGTCACGAAGCCATTACCAATATACTTCCGCTTCTTCCTAATTCATTGTGGCGAATGAAAATCTACGATTTGATATTCAAAGCTAAGGGGATTATGAATGATTCATCAAGCCCAAGTAACTACAGATGTGGTGGTCACATTACAGTATCTGTGAAGGGATTGGATGCCGATGAATTGCTACAGAAAGTTAGATTGAATGCATCTATTCTTATGGCAATCTTTACCAAAAGATTAAAGAATAATTACTGCAAGTATAATTTGCGAATGCAGGATGGTTTTGACCATGGGGTTGATTACTTCAATGGATGGGATAACAAGTACCAGTTAGCTTTGGCTAAAAGGGGTGGACTATTGGAATTTAGACTACCTAATAGGGTATCAAGTCACAAATCTTTATTCCGTAGATATGAGATGATGTATGAAATTATTGACTTCTCTATAGAAAAGCCCAATGGCAACTTCAACACACTACTCAATAAGGTCAAACCTATTATGTTAGCCATGTACGATGGTGATGTTGACAAGGTAAGTGACCGATTGAAATGGGCTAAGCATTTTAGAAAGTTTGTCTTGGATGGGACTATTCACCAAAGCATTAGAGACTTCATAAAATAGCGTAATGATAGGGTGGTGCTCTGCACCACCCTTGTCCACAGATGTGTGTCTGTGCTGATGAGACCAAAAGGTCGAAACAGAAACCTTAAAATTATTTATTTATGAAAGTAATTGATTTAACTTCAAGACTCGAGAGGAAAAAGCACTCGGTCTATTCAACTACCAACGTTCACTTGAATGGTAGTTACTTAGGGGTTGTGTCCAAGATGGGCATAGGATTCCTTAAACGCACCCGTAAAGGTGTTAGAATGACTTCCAACGGAAGGGTAAGATGGTATCATACCAATGCAACAGATTTGCAGTCAGCATTAACTTCTGTTCGTTCCAACTATGGTATCTCTATTCCAAGCCAAGGATGGGACAAGGTAAAGGTCAAGCATTACAACTTGACTGATGTAGAACAGCTAATTGAATTGCTATGAATTGGACAGATGAATCAGTAGAGATGTTTACTCGGGTTTATAGTGGAAACTTTAACCAGTATACACCGAGCATCTTTGAATCGAAAAACTACCAAAGGCTAAGCCTTACTCAGAAGATTCAGAGATTCAAAAAAGATTGGACTAACTATAAAAAACAATAAAATGAAAGACTTAAAAACAAAATGGCAAAACGAAACCCGCAAAAAACTTGTGGGTAAAACAATCAAACATGTAAGGTACATGACCGATAATGAGATGGAAGATTTCATGTGGTATAGAAATCCAGTAGTGATAACTTTTACCGATGGGACAATCCTCGTGCCCCAATCAGATGATGAAGGGAACGATGGTGGGTCAATGATTTACATCAAAAACAAGAAATCGGACATCATACCAACTCTGTAGGTCAGAAATGGAGAATGGGCTTGGCACTTGTCAAGCCTAAACTCCTACCTACCAATCTATTAACTTAAATATAATTTTAATTAACTTGCACAACTTTATGAGCCAACAACCAAAATGCGATATCATACGCACAGACAAAGGTTACGATGTGACAATGCATTACATCGGACTACGAACAGAGGTAAGATGTGAAACTCTTGCCGAAACTACAGAAACAGTAGAAGAATACCTTAAAACTTTTGATGTTCAGAATGCCAAGTACAAATCGCAAGATGAATATCTTTTAAATCCCTATGGTGCTTGGGGAAGACAAGGCACTTAATCAAAACCATAATATGGAAACAGATTTTTTAGACCAACAAGTAAAAGACAGAGAACTGCGAGAACTCCTGCGTAAATCGAGAACTCGCAACTCTGTAACTCCAGTACACTACAATGGAAAAACCTATTGGTACTTGGAGCAACTCACCAAGGAGCAATACAAGCGAGGTCAGGCAGAGGCAACAAGTTTTCTGCTAAAATGCTTAGGCATAGGTAGTTTTTTAGCTATTGCACTAATGTATGTAGTAGCATCAGCCATCATGCCTACACCATAAATGTGTCGTGCACGACACATTGGAATCAGGGGGTGCTTTGCATCCCCTTTTTTTATGCCCTTATCACAATGATTTGAGCCAACGCAAGGGTAGACTCATACTCCTTAGCATAATCAAAGACATCCTTTCCATCTTCACACAAGGGGTCAACTCTCATTGCACCATACTCAGCCAAAAGCAACACCATCTCTGGCTTGTTGTGAATGACTGCGTGAATGATTAGTGGTTTGCCATAGGCCATCGAGGTTGGGCTTACTCGTTTGCTTTTGAGAACAGACTCAACGAACTCATAGTCTTCCGAAGCAATAGCATCTACCATCTTCTCCTCCAGAGAAGCGAATAACATAAATAAAAATAGTATAATCATGGGTTTAAATTTTGTGCAAAGGTACTTCTCATACGCCAATTTTCACACCTAAACCAGCCTATTTTTTAGGTCAACTGAGCGATTTATCAACTCCATAAAAATAGAAACTCAGACATGCGATTTTAACAAAAACTCCATACAAAAAATACCAAAAAGAGAAAGGGGGATAGGGGGGATAGGTAGGGGGATACCTATGGTGATAGTATGGTGATAGTATGGTGATACCTATGGCGATAGTATGGCGATAGTATGGCGATAGTATGGCGATAGTAGGGACAAAAAAAAGAATACTACAATCATAACTATTTGATAATCAATACATTACACCACATGGAATCTTGACTATTAAAAAAAGAAAAGTAAAATAGATTTGGCTATGTGCATAAAATGTGCTATCTTTGTGCATTAACCAGAGGTCAGGGCTTTACATGGCACTCCTCACAACATAAAACATATGTGTATTATTATTATCAAACAGAAACGCAACACCATTCCGATGGACATCCTCAAGAACTCAGCGAGGATTAATCCACATGGTCTTGGTATTGTATGGTTGGACACCTACGAGGTTTCCTACCACACTTCAAAAGAATACAGACTCTTGAAGACCACTCGCCCATTCATTGCCCACTTTAGATATGCTACAGTAGGAAAGGTTGGTAGAGAAAACACCCACCCATTTGTATGTGGGGACAACACAGATGAACTTCTGATGATGAACGGAACTATCAAGGGACTCGGTAACTCACAGATGTGCGACAGTAAGGTGCTTGCCAACGCACTCGGTAAGGTATCAAGACCAACTTGGAAGAATGAACTCTCAAAGTATGACTGTAGGTTTGTATCAATCAACAAACGCAATAGGTCATTCCAAATCTACAACAAGCATCTCTACACCAAAAGGGATGGGGTTTGGTATTCTAAGGAGAATGTGCTACAAGACAACTTGGTTGCAGTCTACGGAACTCTCAAGCGAGGGTACTCCAACTACCACCACCATCTAAGGTCATCAAACTTTATTGGTAAGGGTAACACCTGCGACAACTACCCACTCGTTATTAACGGACTGCCATATCTCATCGAGGAGCGAGGCAAAGGGTACAAGGTAGAGGTAGATATCTTTAGCGTATCTGATTCCACTCTGAGGTCTTTAGATAGTCTTGAGGGACATCCTACGTTCTACGAGCGAAAGCAAATCAATGTGGTTGCCAAGGGAGGCAAGAGATATTTGTGTTGGGTATACTTTAATAGGACAACACAGATAGACAAGACCACTCTACTACACTCCACCTATGAGCAACGCAAACTCAACACTTGGTTGGATGAAACTTACACCACCCCACCATGTACTCAGTTTTCTTTTGATGACATGAGGATAGAGGATGAATCACCAATCTGCCCCGATTGTTTTAATGATGTTACCTACGATGGGTTTGTCTACCAATGCCAAGGGTGTGGAGGTAAGCTAACCAAAGAAGAAACAATAACCTTTAATAGTTAATATGAAATTCAAGAACTTAAGTTTTATCGACCACCCCGCCACAGATGGGGTAATTGCTCAAGTCATTGATGATTCGGGCAAAAAAATATCTGTTGTTGCAGGCAAAGGTCTGTATAGCGATTCCAAACATGGACACCGAGAATCTGTTTCACACCCTAACGATGCAATCTCTTTTGAGGTACTGGTAGAAGGAGAGGATGATGTAATACCATATCAAAGCAGAGAAGACATTGATAAAATATTGTCACAACATTTTTATACATCTGAAGATACAATGACTCCAAAAGAATTGGCATATAATCTACACGAAGACATGGAGATAATTTCTGCAAATCTTTCAAGAAAACTATATTCAGATATTGTAGGATATTCAAGTTTAAAAGAAGATGAGCAAATTAAAGTATTGGAAACTTTATTCAAGCAAAAAACAATTACTTGGAAATTTAATTTTATTTAATATGAAAGCAAATAAACTTATAGCAGAATTTATGGGGTTGCGTACCAACTCCTACGGAGATTACAACATAGATAAAGAGATAATCGGTTTTGATATGATTGTATGCTCTCTCACAGACACTAAGTTTCATTGCTCATGGGATTGGCTGATGCCAGTCGCAAATGAGATAATAAAATCAAGAGATGAACAAAATGCTGATTGGGATTTGACTGATTTAAAATATGCTTTATGCACCACCAATATTGAATGGGTATATAAAGCAGTAGTTAACGTTATAAAAAAATACTATGCCTAATCATGTATACTGTAAAATATCGACAGACAAAAAACAAACATTAACGACACTGTATAAATTATCCAAAGAACTCAACGGAGGATTGGCTAATTTAATTATACCACGCCCTGCTGACCAAGAAGACAACTGGTACTCTTGGAACTGTGACAACTGGGGAAATAAATGGGGATTCTATGACCAAGAACATACAGAGGGTGAGCTTAGTTTTACCACCGCTTGGGCAGAGCCAAGCAACAACTTGTTGGATAAGATTGCTTTGCACTTACCCGACATGAATTTTACTTATGAAGAAGAACAAGGATGGGGAGGAGAGATTCAGTATAAGAACGGAGAGGAAATTTCACACGATACTTATGGGATTCCTCCGTTTGATGCTGAAGGATGGGACATAGAGGAAAGCCGATATAAAAGACTCGCTGAAGACTATACTCGTTGGGGAATAACCCACAAAAAGGGATGGTATTTTGAGGGGGAATTAAATGTATCTACTACCCCCGATGTTACACCATCAAAAATATTAAGGGTGGAAGAATATTAATTTTTTCTTGCTCATATAAAAATCATTTACTATATTGTGTTTTCATAAATAAGAATTTGGTTATATTAATTGGGGAAGGGGTAGCAGAAATGTTACCCCTTTTTGTTGTTTATGTGTAAAACATGTGCTATCTTTGTTGTAACATAAAACATAAAACAACATGGAAAATTATCTCGAAGAGGAACTCTTCAATCGTTTTGCAGATGATGACTACCAAGCAAAACAGTTTCTAATTCAAACACAACGCAAGTATGAACGCAAACCCAACCCAAGGGATGTGTTTCATATTGAATTTCACAACAACTTAAATAAAATATTTGGACTATGAACAATCATATCTTCAGGTCATACGTTGATAATATTACTCAACAGTATGGCATAACAGAACAACAAATGTTTTCTGATGGCAAAAGCCAAAAGGATGTAGAACCAAGACATCTATTTTTTTACCTATGCAGTTTAAAAGAGATATCCATTGTAAACATTCAAACGTTTTTGGGTGAGCAGGGATATTCTTATCATCATGTAACTATTCGTAAAGGCATGGATAAAATAAACAGAAGGGTAGAAGAGCATCCAGAGTATGATGTTCTGGTTTCTAAAATGCAGAAGATTACTGCTAAGGCATTACGCAACAATGTATAGCGAACTCAATGAAGTTTTTGATACTGCATTGGATGATAGAAAAACTATCAATGCCAACTCTGATGGATATCAAGCAAGAATTGGTTACGGAGTAAAGATTGTAAACGAAAATGGATTAATAACAATTTACAATACCGCCAATGGTGGTGACTTTTACAGAGAGATAACCGATGATGAGTATGAAGTCTTTCTTCAAGAGGGTTGGTACTCGGGAGTATATAAAATGTGTATTGAAAAGTACAAAGGTATATTGCAAGAGATAGAAAGAAAAACAAAGAGAGAAATCAACGGCAGAAAAAACCTAAAGTATTTAGACTACCTAAAAAAACACAAAGAAACAATTCTAAAAAAGTATTACAACATAACACAAAAACTAAGTAAATTATGAAACCACTTAAAACTATCAAGGTACAAGGAGGCAAAGAATATGTCGAGGTACACACAAGAGTAAACTATTTCCGTTCAGCAGAAGAATACAAAGGATGGGGAGAGAACTGCGACATCATAGAGAAAACAGACAAGTCTATACTAATGAAAGCAACCATAACAAATCCCGATGGGCATGTTGTTGCAACTGGACATGCATATGAAGACAAGGATGCAAGCAGAATAAACCAACGTAACCATGTGGAGAACTGCGAAACATCAGCAGTAGGTAGAGCCTTGGGATTCTTGGGTATTGGTAGCGATGGAAGGATAGCATCTTATGAAGAGGTGGTTAATGCTAAGGCAAACGAAAAAGAAGATGAGATAAAAGAAGTGTTAACCGATGAGCCCAAGGAATATTTTCTTGAATTAGAAGGTGACGATTGGGAAAGGGTACTTTCATATATAGCAAACAACAAAGACAAGATGTCTTTGGAACAAATGATTGAAAAGTTTAAAACCAAGTACAACGTAACCAAGGTAAAGAAGGAACTCAAGAAGGCATATGAAGGAAAGTAAACTCATAGAACTAAAAAACAAAGTAGACTCTTTTACCCGAGTGATGCAGGAGGTGATAAACAAGATTGCATTGCTTGAGAACCTGCTGATAAATTTAACTACAGTAGTCAAGAGATTAAAAGAATACGAAAAAATAGCTAACCAACTTAAAAAAGAATCAGATGACCGACAAAAAAATAATAGAAAAGCTAAGGGATGACAAACATTACTACGGAGACTTTGGTAAACAATTTTTATCTAACTCAGATATTCAGAACTTAGTATTAGAACCAAGGCAGTTTCACGCACCACAAGCAGATAACAAAAACTTTGTGGATGGTAGATACTTTCATCAACTTATATTAGAGCCAGAGAAGGTAAAAGATTTTAAGGTTTGTGATGTCTCCTCAAGGAACTCCAAAGCATACAAAGAATTTTTGATTGACAACAACATAGAGTATGCCATGTTAGAAAGAGAGACACACAATCTAAAGAACATGAGGGATTATATGTTAGGTAATCTTCAATTCTCTGACTTTATTAACGACCCATCAGCAGAGTATGAAGTACCTGCAACAAAAGAAATAATGGGCATAGAATGGAAAGGAAAGGCAGACATTGTAACAGACACACATGTGTTTGATATCAAAACATCTTCAGATGTATTTAAGTTTCCAAGAAACTCTATCAACTATTTTTACCACACACAAGCATACATATACCAAGAACTATTTCAAAAGCCAATGGTCTTTCTTGTGGTAGGTAAAACCAAGAAGAGAGATAGAAACAATAAAGAGTACTATGACCTTGGTGTATTTCCTATGAAGGAAGATACTATGGGATTAGCAGAACAAACAATCGAGAGGGCAATCAATACATATAAGATGTGGTTTGCTCCCGATTCTAAAGAGAATATAGAAAACTATATTATAAACACCAGTATTTAATTTTAAAACTATTTATTATGTCACAAGACACCACAGAAGAAATCCAATTTATTGATGGCTTAATTGCTAAGAGAAGTGAAAACGCTAAAGATTTTCAAATTGTAAAACTATCATTCAAGGTAGATGAATTTCAAAAGTTTCTAACCAACAACAACAAAAAGGGTTGGATGAACGTAGATGTAAAGAGAAGTAAGGCAGGAAAAATATATGCCAGTCTTGACACTTGGGAACCTAATAGTGATTTTTAATATTACTGTTAGCCTTAATAGAGGGGAGATAGCTACTCCCCTTTTTTTGGCTCAAGTGCTATGACAAAGTTTAATTCTCCTTATATATATATATTTTTTTTTATTTATTATTTATTATTCTTTATATATAAGAAATAAAACGACATTTTCGACAAGCCCCCATAAACACTAAAAATTATCGACATAAAATCGACATGAAACAAGAGATAACTATATTTAAAAACATCAAAGATACAGACACGCCTTTCTATAGGAAGGTGCATACTGTTTTAGAACGAATAAAAGATGGTAAGTCAAAAGACCTTATAACATCTATCCGAAGGGAAAAAAATAAGTCAGAAAGAAACGAACTCAAAAAGCAACTACCATCTATTTGTTTTAGTGGTAAGTTTTCAAAGAGAGAAGACAATAGCCTTATCCACCATAGTGGACTAATATGTCTTGACTTTGATGGGTATTCAAAACAGAAGGATTTAATTCAGCATAAAGAGAAGTTAATAAAAGACAAGTATACCTTTTGTGTTTTTATATCTCCATCTGGAAATGGGCTAAAGGTATTAGTAAGAATACCTAACGATGCAGAGAACCATGTAAACTACTTTAAGTCCTTAGAGAACTATTACAACTCCCCAAACTTTGACAAGACATGTAAAAACATAAGCAGGGTTTGTTATGAATCGTTTGACCCATTAATTTACATCAACGAGAACTCTGAACTGTGGGAGAAAATTGAAGAGCCTGAGTATAGAGAGGTAACTGTAAACATGGACTCGCCAACCATACCAATTACAGATGAGAATAAGATTGTAGATATATTAGTTAAGTGGTGGACAAAAAAGTATCCAATGATTGAAGGTCAAAGAAACCACAACGTATACGTTTTAGCAATGGCATTCAATGACTATGGTATAAACAAAAACTTGGCACAGTACATATGCAATCAGTATGTAACCCGTGATTTTAATGAGCAAGAGATTACAACTACAATTAATTCTGCATATCAAAACACATCAAAGTTTAATACAAAGTATTACGAAGATGAGGAGGCAATAACTGAAATAAAGCAACAACTCAAAAGAGGAGTAAACAAGTCTGAAATAAGGAAACAACTACTAAGGGCAGACTTAGAAGAGGAGGTTATTGATTCAGTTTTGCATAGGGCTGATGAAGAAAACAAGCAGATGAAGTTTTGGACTAAGACCGACAAGGGTGTGGTAAAGATAATTCATTTGATATTTAAAGAATTTTTAGAAGACAATGGATTCTACAAGTATTGTCCAGAGGGAGGCAAGAACTATGTTTTTGTTAGGGTAACTAATAACCTTATAGACCACACAAGCGAGAAAGAAATAAAAGATTTTATTCTGGAGCATCTTAAACCACAAGAGGATTTGTCTGTATACAATTACTTTGCAGACCAGACTCGCTTTTTTAGAGAAGAGTTTCTTACTCTTTTAGGCACTATAGACATTCTGTTTATAGAAGACACTAAAGACACAAGCTATCTATACTATAACAATTGTGCGGTTAGGATTACCAAGGATGAAGTAAAGACAATTGATTACCTTGACCTTGGAGGGTATGTTTGGAAAGACCATGTGATTGACAGAAATTTTAATTATGAAGAATTAAAAGAATGTGACTATAGTAGGTTTATAACAAACATATGCAATAAAGAAGAGACTCGTGTTGTATCAATGCGTTCTACTATAGGATTTTTAATGCATGGTCACAAGAATTTGTCCTACTGCCCTGCCGTTATACTTAATGATGAAGTAATATCAGACAATCCCGAGGGCGGAACTGGTAAAGGTATATTCAAAAACGCATTATCAAAGATGAAGAAGTTGGTTACAATTGATGGAAAGTCTTTCACATTTGAAAAGTCTTTTGCATATCAATTAGTTTCAGCCGACACACAGATACTTTGCTTTGATGATGTAAAAAAATATTTTGACTTTGAGAGATTGTTTAGTGTAGTTACAGAGGGTTTGACCTTGGAAAAGAAAAATAAAGATGCCATACTCATCCCCTTCTCTAAGTCTCCTAAGATAGTTATAACAACAAACTATGCCCTAAAGGGTGCAGGAAACTCCTTTGCAAGAAGGAAGTGGGAGTTAGAATTGTTTCAACATTATAAAAAGAACTGGACACCACAAGATGAATTTGGAAAGCTATTGTTTGATGATTGGGATACAGAGGAGTGGAGTAGCTTTGACAACTACATGATATCTTGCCTACAACTATTCTTAAAAAATGGGTTGGTTGAAAGTACATTCGTAAACCTTAAGATAAGACAGTTGTCTGCGGAAACTTGTCATGACTTTATAGAGTGGTGTGGACTAATTAAAGACACGATGCCCAATAGACATTTAAATGAAGAGGGTAAGATATATAAACAAGAACTGTATCAAGACTTTGTGCATGAGTACCCAGACTATTCTCCAAGGGCACGATACTCTGTATCTCGGACAAGGTTTTACAAGTGGCTCGTGGCATATTGTTTGTTTAAACACAACGTTGCTCCAGAGGAAGGCAGAGATAGTGCAGGAAGGTGGATGATTATAAAAAGACCCGTTGTTCAGGAAGAGATGCCCTTTTGAAATTAAATCTAAACATAGCTATGGAAAATTCCTATAAGTTAATTATAGACAAACTTTCATTGGATGATTTCAATGATGTTAAGGGTTGTTATTTTATTCACGACCCATACAAAGAAGTGCAGGAATCTACTCTTAATGAAATGCTACTGTATTACAAAGAAAAAAGAAAGTGGAACAAGTGCTTGAAAATTTATACACTTAAATCTAAATTAAAATTTAATCATGAAATACAGAGATTATCAAACAAGTATTATAAATAAATCGGTAGAGGTTCTAAAACAACATGGGTTTGTTTATCTCGCTATGGAGGTGAGAACTGGCAAAACACTTACTGCTTTAGGTATTGCTAATATGTTCTCAGAAACAAAAAATGTTTTGTTTGTTACAAAAAAGAAAGCCATTTCATCTATTGATAGAGACTACGGGTTGTTAAACCCATCTTACTACCTGCACACTATAAATTATGAGAGTCTGCATAAGATACCCTCAGAACTTAAATGGGACTTTATAGTGCTCGATGAGGCACATTCGTTGGGGGCCTTCCCTAAGCCAAGTAAGAGGGCCAAGGAGGCAAGGATGCTTATAATTAAAAACAAAGCAAAGGTTATTCTTTTGTCTGGAACTCCAACGCCAGAGTCGTACAGTCAAATGTATCATCAAGTTTATGGTATACCTAACAATCCTTTCAAGGAGCATAAGTCTTTCTATAGGTTTTGTGACAAGTATGTGGATGTAAGAGAACGAATTATAAATTCGCTTCGCATTAGGGACTACTCCAGAGGAAGCAAAGCTATATTAGAGGAGATGAAACCATACACTATTAGCTACTCTCAAAAGGAAGCGGGCTTTAAAGTGGATACTGTTGAGAAGGTTTTATATGTAAAGATGTTGAAGCAAACATATAGAATTGCTACAGACCTTAAAAGCAATCTGGTTGTAGAGGGAAAAGATGAAGTCATCCTTGCAGACACTCCAGTAAAGCTTATGAGCAAGCTACACCAAATATATTCTGGGACAGTAAAATTTGAGGGCGGTGGGTCTGCGGTAATTGATTCTTCAAAAGCGGAGTTTATACGCCACCAATTTAAAAATATGAAGGTGGGTATCTTTTATAAGTTTAAAGAGGAACTGAAGGCTTTAAAATCGATTTACGGGGATGACCTGACTACTGAGCTAAGTGTTTTTGACGACACAAATAAAAGTATTGCCCTTCAGATAGTAAGTGGAAGAGAAGGCATAAGTTTAAAAAAAGCGGAGTGCTTGATATATTATAACATAGACTTTAGTGCTACAAGTTACTGGCAGAGTCGAGATAGAATGACAACAAAAGATTCTGTTCAAAACGATGTGTACTGGATATTCTCTAAAGGAGGAATAGAAGATAAGATTTATCAAGCGGTCACCAAAAAGAAAGACTATACCCTATCTCATTTTAAAAAAGACTTATTAAGCCTATAGATGGGACTGATAAAAAATAGTAATAAAGCCAAGCAAGGGATAGACTTTACTGGAGTCAAGTGGGGGAAGATTCACCCATCTGATGTTGATTTTGTCTTAGAGTTTAACAATAAAGTATTAATTTTAGGGGAGGTAAAATATAAGGGTAGCGAACTTACAATTGGCCAGAGGCTTATGTTGGAGAGAATCGCTGACAGTTGGCACACGGGTTTTAGTTTTGTTATCTTTGTACACCATACTCATGATGACGACACCACAGACATTCCGCTTGAAAAATGCGAGGTTTATAAGATATACCACAATAAGGAGTGGCATTCGTTAGGAGGTATGCTGATAGATAAAATTAATCAAATAAGAAAAGTGTTTAACCTTGATGACTGAGCAACAACCAAAAGACTACGGGTATTTAGAAAAATATGAAATGGTAAGGGGATACTCAGGTATGTATAGATTTATCTATCCGCTGATGCGTCCAATATATTTAACCAAGCATAACTTATGGGATGACAGAACAACAAATACAATCTAAAAGAATAAAAGAATTAGAGGCTGAAGGCTACTATGTAATCAAATTAATTAAAACAAACAAGAATGGTATTCCAGATTTAATAGCAATACCACCCAACTCGAATGTAATATTTAGTGAGATTAAAACAAAAAAAGGAAAAACATCTGCTCTTCAGGAGTACAGATTAAAAGAATTAAAAAATTATGGATTTATTACAGAAGTATTCAGCGGCTGAGTTATTTTATGAACTTGATGAAACATTTATATTACAGATAGAGGAATCATTAACTGTAAAACAGTCGGGGGATTTAATTGTAGACATAGAACTGTTAGTGCCTAAACTAAAAAAAGTAAATCATAAGTCACAATTGTTGGCGGGTGTTCTACAGACTGGAGGCGAACCAATATACTACGCTATGCGATTTATTAACGAAGAAAGACATAGCCCATATTTTTTTCAATTCATAATTATAGATACAGACCAATACTTGGATTTTTATAATCAAAATAAAGCAATAAAAAATGGATATAGAGACGATAAAAGAAACTCTTAAGAAGCACGAAAACTATGATATTGATGACCCCGCTAAGAACTTATCTCAAAAGAGGGAGAATGTAGAAAGCAGGTTTATGTATTTTAAAATGTGCCAGGATTTAAACAAAATGGGGCTCACTGCTATAGGAAACAGTCTATCCCCTAAAAAAAACCATGCCACCGTTCTTCATGGAATAAGAACCATGAGTGACTTAATAAAAATTGATAAAAGTTATAGGGCAAGATATAAAGGGCTAAAGGCTCGAGCAAAATATTATGAAGAAATTAGGGAAAGAAACAAGGCTCTTTCTTTTGATGAATGTCTTGTAAGAATAGCAGACTTGGAGACCAAGTTAAAAGAAATAGAAAAAGAAAACATTTATTTTATTGATGAAATATCTGACCTGAGAGCCCACAATGAAACCATAAAGGAACACTTGTTGTATCACAAAAGAAAGCTACATGCAAAAGGGTTTGACACTAACCATATGAAAGTATTTAATTTACTAAAGTACAGATAGTTAAAAAAAATTCATAACTTAGTATAAAATATCTTATATGAATTATGAAGTAAAAGATATAGACAAGATAGTTGAGTACAAGACTTGGACTACTAAAAAAAAGGTTGACACTCTTTTAGAGATTGATGCCAACATGTACTGTGAGTTGGGACTTGGAACTCCTCTGTCTGAAAAAAGAAATGTAAAAAGAAACTCTAGAAAAATCTATTACGCCATCAAAAAAGTAGATTCTGAACTAGGCTCTAAGCTTATTCAGTCTATGGATTAAAAGGCGATGAAAAAAATAGAAACCAAGAGAGTTCAGAATGTCAACTTTATTATGGATGACATTCACAATTCTTCCAACAACATCTATGAACACCTCATAGATGAGGACTACCCCTCCCTAAAAACTGAATTAGTTACTCTAATAAAAAAGCTGAAAGGCTTAATAGATTCACTTCAGGATGAGTTATAACACTATAAGGCCAAGGTTACACGGAAACAAGCGGGTAGCCTTTGAACATCTTACGTCTGTAGAAAAAAGAATACTGGTAGTCGGAGACCTCCACGAACCTTTCACGCACCCAGACTATTTAGATTTTTGTAAAGAAGTATATGCTAAGTACCTGCTAAACAAGGTGGTATTCATAGGCGATATCATAGACTCCCACGGGTGGAGTTACCATGAGTCAGACCCCGATGGCCTTTCTCCTGGTGATGAGCTTAGCCTGGCAGTTAAAAAGGTTTCTAAATGGTACAAAGCTTTCCCAAAAGCGGATGTGTGCATTGGAAACCACGACAGACTTGCTTCTAGAAAAATATTTTCAGCTGGAGTTCCTCGTAAATGGCTTCGTTCGTACAACGAAATACTACACACCCCTAAGTGGAAGTGGGTAGAGAACGTTACTTATGATGACGTTCTATACGAACATGGAGAAGGAGGGCAGGCACAGGCCAAGGCAAAGAACAACATGATGTCAAGTGTTTGTGGACACACACATACCGAAGCTTACGTCAAGTGGTTTGTAGGTAAACGATTCAGATGCTTTGCAATGCAAACGGGTTGCGGGATAGACATCAAGTCCTATGCTGCGGCATATGCTAAAAACTTTAAGCGTCAGGCTCTCGGCTGCGGTGTAGTTTTAGGAGGCCACACGGCTTTTAATTGTATGATGGATTTATAATGTTTGAAGTAGACCAACAACTGTCTAAAAAAAAATGGGCAATAGACCTATACCTTAATATAAGAGGAGGGGACAAGTACCAGAAGCTTGGACACAACGATGTGGACTTTAGAATAAAAGATGAAAACAATAATGTTATATCTTACGCTCAAGTAAAAGTGATAGACGCTCCAATATCCAAGGCTTACCCGCTTACTGTGGATGCAAGAAAGATAATTAAACTTAGAGACAAAAGGATAAAAGGTGTAATCATCTGGGCGTGTATAGATGGTATTATATATTCAACCATAGAGGAGCTCCAAGGAGAAACGATGTGGGACAAGTCAAGTGGTGAGTTAATCTTGTCTTTTAACAACAAAAAAAAGTTTAAATATGTTAGAGCCTAAACAAGAGTTTGGATTAGTCATTTTACTCAACACCATAATTATTTATATGATATTTAAAATTCTACTTTAGCTGGAGGTTTTGGCTTAGGTCTCTTTCTAGGTCTATATGATGGACTAATACCTAAAATGTCATACATATCATCTTCTTCAAAAGTGCCCAGACCTTCAAAAGAATTATACAAACCAACGAGCGGGTCTATTTGAGCTCCTAAGCCTAATTCAATTAATGGTATTACCGCTCCCTCAGTACCTATGTTTTCGGAATATCTGTTTACCTTTCTGTAGATTGATATATAAGGATTGACAACTGATGAAGCATAGCTTCCGCTTTTACCTTCTGCTCGCGCTACTGCCAGTTCTATACCAGCGCCAATAAGCGGAATTTGATAAATCAAATTTAACCCTACTAAAGCCTTGCCTATCTCCCTTAAAACTTCTTCTCTGTCTTCATCGTCACCTTTTATTAGCCTTGCTATGTTAGCTGTTAAAACAAACAATGCATTGGCCACTCCTAAGTTTAAAGCAAATGCCCTTAAATCTTTTGCTTTTATTTGTTTAAATTTTCCAGCTTTGGCTTTACTCATAATTGCAGCTTGCGCAGTAGCCACCTTGTTTATTTGCAAAAAAAGCATGCTTCCAAACATTGTAAATGCTCTAGTCAACTCACTTTTACTTCGTTGCAGAGGAATTTTATCAGTGTTTCTCCGACTTTGTTGAGTTGCATTATAATCGTTAAAAGCTTTTAACGCTTCTTTTTCACTCATTCCATTCTTAATATTCCTGTTGTAATTCACCATGTATCCCATCACACCAATAACATCTCCTAAGACAGTAGGAGCTGCTCCAGCAGTTCTAAAGGCTTGCCTAGCTTTACCTATTAAGGGAGAGTTTTTAGGGAGCGCCTTTAATTTAGCTCCAGATTCCAGTCCAACCACATCTCCACCTAGTCCTTTTTCTATTCTGTCCCTAAAGGTTGCAGATAATTTATACGCTTTTTTTATTTGTTTGGGGAGCGTGGCTATAACTGCTGATAAATCTGCTAAGAACCCTAGTGAGTCTAAAACAGGGGTACTCTTACCTAGTCTAAACTGATAACTTTCAAAAGCATTTATAATCGAAGTTGATTGTTTTGCTATTTGAATTATTCTAAAAGCTAAAGCAAAAGATGTAAACTTTGTGTTTAATGTGCTAATAATTGTATTAGGCAGATTAGAATATCCATAATCAGGATTTACCTCAGAATTAATAGACTGCTTTATTAAATTTCTAAGGCCTGTAACGTATAGAAGAGATTGGACTCCTTCTGCATTAAATATAGCATTCATCTGCCTTACTCCTTTAGCATAAGATTTAAATCTCTCCATAGAGTCAATGTGGTTATCTAAAACAGAAGTAAAAGTATCTCCTTCGTCAATAACAATTTTACTTTTTAAATCTGTTCTTGCTTTTAAAGCAGGAGAGTTTTCAGCTCCAAATATTGCATTAAAGTTTCCGTCTTCAAGCAGCTTGCTATCAAGTTTAGTTTTTGTCCTGGTAGGAAAATAATTTTCTACATAACCTAGGTTTGTGAAATTTAAACTTGAATAAACATCATTTACAGACTCAAAATAAGATGTGCTTAAATACTCAACTACATTGTCCGCAAAAGCGGTGAGCTCTGGCCCAAGTTCTTTTTCAATTCTACTTAGTATTTTATCATTGAATCCATCTGTTTTTAACTTTTCTCTTTGAACTTCATTTAAACTTAAAGCATAAATTCTTAATAGTTCGTTAGCGGAAAAAGTTCTTTTTCTTTTCTTGCCATTTACTGTTCTTTCTATTACAATTGGCCCTTTAAAAAGATTTTGAGATATTTCTTTATATCCCTTTGTTATCCCTGGTATGCTGTTCGCTAAATCGTTTATTATGTCTTTTTGATTGTATATACCCCTTAAAGCATTTTCACTCATTACATTTAATTTATCATAAATGTTTTTGTAAAAAAAGCCCTCTTGATACTTATCTAATATTTTAGTAAAGCTTCCTAAATGAGCAAGCTTTTTTCTAAAGTAATCATATATAACAGGAACTCCTGTAAACTGATAATACTTACTCATTTTTTTAATACCATCCCAGATTTTGAATTTTCTAAACGACTCCCAGACCTCTTTTTGTTCTTCGTCTATAACTTCTTTTTCCTTAAAAACTACATTACCCTTACTATCTGTTTCTGTAAGAACTTCGTAGTTAGAAGCTATCGCTTCGTTTGCTTCATCTTTTATTTTGCGGTTTTCTTCTGCAACTAATTGCCTGTCCTGTTTTAGTTTTGAAATAGATTCTTTTGTTATTTGATTTAAAGTTTCTTCTAGTTGCTGAACATCTTCCAAAGACATATTATTTATTTCAGAAAATAAAGTTCTTGCTAATATGTAATCTATTAATTTCGTTTCTTGTGTTGATAATTTTTCTCCCCTAGTATCTTTTTCAAACACACTATCTATCACTTGGTCGGTGTTTAGCTCGGAATCTATTTTATTAGCGATTTCATCTATAGAAGTTTGCACTTGCTCTGATTGGTTTAGCAAAATGTTTTCTAATATTTCTACTGCACTTTTGAAAAACTGCTGACCTCTAGCATCCAAGCTTTGTGCTTTAGCTTTTCTAGATATGCCAATTTTTGCTTTGGATTTCTTTTTTGCAGAGCCTAATATTCTTTTAATCAAAGACTTTTTAAGCTGAACTCTTTTACTTTCTACATTTTTTAAAACTTTTTCAACTGCTGCTGGCAAATCTTGTTTAGACTTTACGTTTGAAATTATAGCAATATTTCTAGCTATGTCGGCTTGAGTATATGTTTTAGAAACTGGTAATGCGCTTCTAACAAAATTTTTAAGCTGTATTTGAGCTTTTCTCAAATCGGCTATTCCCTTTTTATACCCTCTAACTGCTTTTTTTATTTTACTTATTTCTAGTTGCACAGTTCTATTTGCCCTGGTGCCAATAGATTTATCTAAAGCTAAAACTAATTCGTTTTGAGATATTTCAGGAAGTGCTTGATACAATTCAGTTTCTTGCAATAGCTCTAATGCCTTTGCCCTTGTCTCTGCTTTAGTTCTTTCAGTCTGCTCGGCAAATGTTTTAAGTTTGGATTGAAGGTCTCTAAACAGCCTTAAACCCTCCTGAGCGCCCTGCTCTATGTTTTGAAAAGCAGAAGGTAACACCTCATCTTTAAGAAGCGCCAGCTCCATAGCTGGGTTTATATCTGCCGCTTTGAATCCTCTGCCTCTAAGAACTGAACGTATAGCTGGGTCACTAAAGCCCTGGTCTCTACCAGCCCTTATGATTTCCTCTATAGTCAGGTCTTGTCCTTCTATAGTGGATATTCTTCTTCTTGTAGTTGTTTTAAAAGGATTAAACTTCCTGCCATTACGAGTTAAAAACAACCCCCCGCCTCTTCCAAACTGGTCAGTCCTTGCTCTTTGAGCTCCTAAACCAAATGGCTCTACCGCCCTGCGTAGCTGTGAAAGGTTAGCTGTCTTTGGTATAAACCCTTGGTTATCCATATTGTACTGCTGGGCTACCTGCTCTACTGTTGCTTTTCTTTGTCTGGGGGTAACTTTTCCAACCTTGGGTATACTTCCTGCACTACTGCTTACATTAGAGCTTCTAAATTTTTTATCCCCAACCTTGGCTTTTTCTGATGTTACTGTTTCTTTCTTATTGTATTTAGTATAGGTCTCTGTTGTTTCATTTGATTGATAAAAGTCGGTGGGCTGGTATATGCCATTTATATTAGCTTTTATGGTATAAGCAAAAGAGGGATGATAATCCACATCACCAACTTTTGGCTTGTTAATTTCAAATGTTTTGTTATCAAACTCTATTACACTAACTAAATCGCCAACTTGACTGCCTGTGTTTAAAGGGTCTTCAAATTTACTTACGAAATCTAATTTGTTTTTTACACCTACAACCGCTTGATATTTTTTATTTGATGATAACTTATCATTAAGTATCTTTCTTAAATCAGGAGAATAATTATTGTTGATATCAAGAAGTTCGATTAAGCTTGTAGGATTATCAACAAAAGAATTTAGATTTTTGATGTCCTTACCTAATTTTTTCTTAAAAGTATTAAAAGCTTTTATTCCATCTTTACTTTTTAAACCTTCATTAAACGTATTTATTAATTCTTTATTTGTAAGAATGTTGTTGTTTAAAGCTGCATTAGTCAGTTGTTCAAAAAGATTTTGTTGAAACTGCCACGAACCAGTTTTAGTCCCTACATGTGGAGAAAATAAACTTGAATTTGAGCTTTCTGCGTTTCTTGCAAAAGTTTCTGCATTGTCTAAAGAGTTAAACGCGGCAAGGTTTGATTTGTCTCCCAGCTTTAGCCCCTGTCGCTCCATCATCATTGGGACATAACTTTTACCTCCGTCTAATTGTAAAACAATTCCTGGGGCTATCTCTGTTGGGCCAGCATTTGTAAAGTCATACATATTAGTTACAAAGCTTTGTCCTTGAAAGTCTTTTAAATCTCTATCTTGAATCAAAGAGGCATAGCTTCTGGTGTCTTCGCTAACACTAGGAGCTTTTCTTTGCCTTGTCTTAGGGGTAAAATTAAAAGTTCCAACCTGTCCCCCACTTCCTTGCTCTTGTTCGGTGTCTAATGAGGACTCTTCTAATATCTCTACGTCTACTTCTGTTATTTCTTCACCCGTCTTTACTTTCTTGGCTAAAGTCTGAAGCAGTTTTACCACATCATTTTCAGTATCAAATGTGCTCTCAATATCTCTTAAGCCAAATGTCCTGGCTAATGTCTTTAAAAATGTTTTAATAAAGTTTTGTGCAGGCTGTTCTAAGTTTGTATAATCTCTTGCCAATATACCCATGAGCTCAGCCAGGCGCTCTTCATTTTGAACTTCAGGAGCTCCTTCATACTTAGCAACAAAAGTTTCTATCTCCTGCTGTACTTTTTGAGGCACATTACCATTTAGTTTTTTTACTAACAAGTCGGCTTGTCGAGTGGCTTGATTGTCCGTCTTAACCTTGTTTAGAAACACCGCATGGAACACTTCGTGTGGTACAGTTATCTCTGTGGCCTTGGATAGGTCTACATGGATTATGTTTTCAGCTGGATTAAACTCTGCTTCAGCTTGAGCGTCACTAACAAAGTTTTGAAAGTCTGTAGCAGAATCGTGTAGCACTATTCTTGTATTAGGCAAAAGCTTAGAAATAGCTTTAGCCGCTGTAGTTGCTATACCAAGGACAGATTGTTCCCTGTTAATCTGCTCAGTAGTCTTGTCTGCCACCGCTTCTTTTCTGTTAACCACTAAGTTGTCTGATACTTTTTCTGTGGTCTCCTCTATAGTTTCACCAAAGAACCTATCAATTGTTCCAGGGACTTCTTCTGTAACTTGTTCTTGCGTAACTTGTTCCGCTATTGGGCTTTTTATTAATTTAGATAATTCTGCTTTAGCATCATCAACCTCTCTTCTCGCTTTATCTAAAACTATAGCACTTGGACTACCTGGCCCATCTGGGTTTATTTGTGCTTCTAAATCTCTAAGAGCTTTTTGTTTTTCTCTTAAATTTTTTAAAGTTTTTTCTTTGGTAACCTGTTCTTCTGTAACTTGTTCTGTCTCTGGTATGCCTAATGAATACTGAAGGTCTTTGACTTCTTCTACGTCAACCTCTTCCTCAATCTCTGTGTCCTCAACACTGAGTTCTTCTTCTTGGGGTGTAGTCTCTCGGGCAGCTTCGTCACTGACGATGTCTCCTGTTCCCACATCTTCGCCATCTCTGGCTTGTTCCTGTGCATCCACCTCCTCTGAGCTTTGCTTCTGAATGGCATCTTTATCTGTTTTAATTGTTTCTGTAATAGTGCTTAAGCTTGCTAGTTGTTTATTAATCTCATCAACTCTTGTTTGTTGCGCTACAGTTAAACTAGAGTCGCCAACCTCCTCTATAGTTTGAGTAAGAGCTTCTTTTTCTTTTAATAAATTAGTTGCTTGTATTTTTTGCTCTTGATTAAGATTGGTTTTATCTAATTTTACTTGAATTATTGAGGTGTCAAAAAAGTTTTTTTGTATTCTATCCGCCTCTTGTTGTGTCATTTCCCCTCTGTCAACTCTTCTTTTAAGCTCATTAACAAGAATAGCATCTGCTCGTTTAGTTTTAGCTAAATCAAACTGAAGCTCATTGGTTTCAGCTGATTCAAAAACCTGAACTATATCAGAAAATTCAGTGGGTTTTATTTTTTTGTTAATCTTTGTTTTTGCTACAGCTTCGTTTACAGCTTTAAATCCTTTTGCAGCATTAATAGGTGCTCCATAAACACCACCCGAACCAAACCCTATTAGAAATGCATCTGCGACACCCTCAAATACAGGCCTGCCGTCTATTAAGTTTTGTGTTATTTGTGTAGCAACCTCTTCTATACCCTCTCCTAGGGAGGATGTAACAGCGCCATATTTCTTTATAGCGGTCTCGTACATTCCAATTAACCCATCTTTAAAAGTTTTTCTACCCTGCTCTACTCCCTGCCTAAATAAAATATCTTTATATACTCTACCTAATGCTCCCTGGCTAATTGTGGTAAAAACCATCTCTGCTCCTGCCATTCCTACAGCTTTAAGCATATTTACAGAATCGCTTTGTTCAGGAAACTTTTCTTTCTGCGCTCTTAGCTCTGGGCCAGTCAAAACTGTGGTTGCTCCTCCAGCTAAAGGGACAAGACCAACTCCTGATGCTGAAGCAAGCATTATACCTATGCTTGTTGGAGCGCTTCCTGCTATTCCCTCTCCTAATAAAATAAATCCTTCGTCTATGTTTCCCTCTGAAAAGTTATCAAATACACCTCCTTCTATGCCTCTGCCTTCTTTAAAAAGCTCCGCTTGTTTTCCTCTATATTCTTGTTCTTTAATAAGAGATTCTAACACTGTATCTACCCCTATAGATTTTTGAAAAGCCTCAAGATTGGTTTCAGGCAGACCTAAAGCTTTATTAATTGGGTCGGATACCAAGGCCGCTGCCTCATATATGACCGAGGGAATACTTGCTATACCCTCCATTATGCGAGCCTCATCTCTCTTTAAAGCATTAGCCCATAAGTCTATTACACTAGACCTGTTCACATCAACTTTTTTTGTTTGTGCTTGAGCTAAAACCTGGTCTTTAGTTAAATTATATGTGGAGGCTATATTATCAATATACTTTTGACCCTCTGGGTTTAATTCTTGATAATTAAAAGTGGGTAGTTCGATGGCTAAATCTAAGATTTCCATCTTCAAATTGGGACTTACATAGTCCGATTCAACCGTTAAATCTTCACTTGTAACAGATGCACTTTGAGGTGTCTGCTCAACTTTAACGCTTTCAGGAAGCGGAGGGGGTGTAGTAGGCTCCAATAAACCACTTTCCAATAGTGATTCCGTATCGTCTTTTTTTTTTACATCTTGTGCAGAAAATAGCTCAGGAAACAAAGGATTTATTGTTGCATAATCATAATTTTTTTGAATTGCAGTTTCCGCATAATCTTTTAACACCTGAAGATTTATGTCAGCCAGCTCTGGAAACTTTGGCATTATCACATCCCAATTGTAGTTGTCCGCTTGGGCCGTAGCTAAAAAATCTTTTAAAAGTTGCTCATCCATATTTATTTTTTTACCTAGCTTTGCCTCCAGTTATGGTCTGTACTGATTGGCCTTGTCCTCCCCCTTGCGAGCCCGCCAATTTGTTTATCATTTCATCTTCTTGCAATCTTACACCTTCTTGGAAAAAAGATAAATTGTTTACTAAAAACGATTTTAATTCTTCTAAAGCTTGTTCTGTTGATAAGTCTACTGTAGTCTGTATTTTGTTTCTGCCCTCACCGAAACTAATCTCTAGCCTATCGCGACCAGGAGCAGTCTGTTCAATTGTAAAATCTCCAAACGGTAAAAGAAAAGCTCGAACTTGAGACTCAGCTTCTTCTTCGTCTTTAGATAGTGGGATTGTTTCAGTAAAATATTGAGTTATATAATCACTGAAGTTTTCTGTAAGAGTTCTCTGTTTAGGTATATTAAAAACGCCTATCCCTCCTTTTTCTTGTCTTTCTTTTGGTAAGCTGTTTCTGGCTATTCTAATAGCTTCAGCAGAATTTACTTCTCCTCCAAGTTCAGCAGAAATAGACTCTATAAACAAATCAAAATCTTCTCTAGGGTAAGAGGTCTTGTATCTTGCGCCTTTACCTTTTTGAGTTATAGTTCCGTCTTTGTCTATTTTTTCTATGACAACTTGATTATCTTGAACATCAATACCAACTATGTTTTTGTTTGGAGCTGAAGAGATTAAACTTCTTATGGCTGCTTCAATTTCTTTTTGGGTTCCATACCAAAGTTTGCTCATGTTATCTATTCGTGATTTAATCTGCCCTTTTCTACGCAATTCTGTAGCTGATGGAGTTTTTGGTAAAGCGGCTTCCTCACTTCTAGGTATCATTGATTCTAGCAAGTTATCAAACCTTGCCTTGGCTTCCTTTTTTTGCTCATCTGTATACTCAAAAGTGCCGTCGGGGTTCTCTAAAATTAATTTGTCGTTTTTAGCAGCTTCATCCTTGTTGGCGGTGGTGTCATAATCTCCTGAGTCAACCAGAAAAGACGCCATGTTGCTGCCCATAAGAGCAACATCAATAGCCTCGTTTCTAGCGTCATTAAGTTTTTCTTGAGCTTCTTTGCCTCCGCTGGCTAAAGCTAGGTATGCACCTTTTGTTGTTCTGCCTAAACCATCTCTTATTAATCGTTGACCAAGGGAGTCTACTATTGCTTTAGCAGTAGTTTGTGCGTTAAAATATTTAACATCAGCGGTGGATAAAAAGTCAACGACTGAAGAGTTTACAATATCGTTAGGGTCAGAGCTTGGGGCTCCGTTTTCATCTCTTTTTACAATGTTTGGTTCGCCCGTAGTCGGATTAACAACAAAAGCGTGAGTTCGCATATCAAAAAGCTTTTCAACCTGAGCTTTTCTGTTAAGTGTAATCCTGCTTAGAGTCTTGTCTTCTACGCCTTTTACAATCCTATCATAGTCTGCGTTGTAGGTTTTAAAGCTATTAATAAGAGACGCTGTGCCTGTAGTTCTATTGTTGTTGTTTCTCAAAAAATCTTTTGTAGACAGGATACCATTCTCCCACAGCCTTTTATCCATTAAAGATGTTTCCGTAAGCTGCTCCCTTGCGTTCATTACAAACTCATTAACCTGGGCATCCTTACCCATCTCCACATTACGAAGGACATCTACTTCCTCTCGTGTTTTAGTGTCGACATCTTTTCTTGCTTTGTCTCTCCTAGCTTCAAGGTCGTTTAATCCTTTTATGACAGAGGTAGTTACAACCGACCAGTCTACTCCTGGAGTTGCAAGACTTGGGTCAAATCCTATTTTTGTAGCCATATTTATTTATTCAAATAACCTAGAAAATCTTGAGCCCCCACTTTTTTTTCTTCCTCGGCTAAGTAAAGCTCTAACATCTGCCCTGTCCATTCCCTCAAAATAATTTAAAATGTCTACTTCTGTCGCTGGCTCTGCCTGGTAGCTATACATATCTGGGACATTTGAAAACTCGTCGGAAGGGATTTCTAAAAATTCACTTAAAGTAGTTCCTTCAGGAATCTGTCCTCTTTTTATTCCTCTCTCAAGTTGTGCAGTAGATTTATCCATGGCCCGCCCTGCGTCAGTTTTGGGATTGTCTGGTAGCATGCCTGCAACTTGAGTGCCTATAGAGGTCAAACCTTTTATTCCTTGCTCTAACGAAGCTGCTCTTTGAGCTTCCGCCACTTGAGCTGCTTGAGTTTGCGCCTTCGTTTCTGCTAAAGCTAAACTAGCCAATTGGCTTGCACCTCTAGACTCTTCTTCAGCTGCCAACAAAGCTAAATCTTTCAATTCTTTGCCCATGTCTCCAGCTATCTGTCTTTGTCCAGCCAATTGACTTTGTGCGACTCTTCCCGTAATAGCAGCTAAAAGCCTAGGGTCGGCTTCAGCACCCGCTCCAACTAGCTGAGCGCCTGTGGATGTTAGTGCCTCTCTAGCTCTTTCATAGACTTCTTTTTGAATAGGCAGGCCTTTATAAAACCGTTTTGAAAGTTCTTTTTTAGCTTCTTGACTAGCCTCTTCTGCATCTCTTTCCGCTTTATCTCTTTGCTTAGCTGCTGTCGCTGACTGAACAAAGCTTTGTGTTGTACTTGCTACTGCTAGACCTAAGCCAATTGCTGTCGCTGCTCCCATACTATAATTTTTTTATCATTTCTTTTGTATACTGGTCTCCTGCTACATACCCCTCCTGCTCGTACACCCCTATTAGACCTTTGTGTTTTAGCAGTGCGTAAGCAAAAACATTACCTGCATTTTCTGCTATCTGTGTGAGTGTATGAATCAATAAAGATATAGCCTGTTGCCTGTTAGGTTTTTTCTTATAATCTTTATTAGATATAATCCAGTCTATCCAGGCTACTTTTGAATTTGTCATATATATAAATCCTGCGCATACAGGGGTTTTATCATCATATATTATTAAACCACCCTTACCGTTGTCTGGAAGAAAATCTTTCAATGGAGGAACCCATTCCCAATCTTTCCACCAACCAACTAAAACCTCATCATAATGAGACTCATCAAGTGGGATTATATTAAAATTCATTTAATTACAAAGATAGTAATTTTAGGGATAGCTTTTCATGACTTCCGACTCAACAGCCAGTAGTTCAGTAGCTGTGGTGTCTGTATTGGTAAGAGTAAACAAACAATAATGCCCCAACATCCCGTGAGATTCGGCTTGCTGGTTTTTAATATATGCAATATAAGCGTCTTGAGCAGAAATTGTTACCGCGCCTTGAATGTTAGTGTTTATAACTATTGTGTTCAAAGCTTGACTTAAATCAACATTTATAGCTGTTATTTGACCACCAAATTGTATAGTAGTGTAGGGAGACAGCGCAAAGTAAATCATGTCTCCTACACTCACCTCACTGCCTATGGAGACATATGGAGAGGTGGAGAAACCAATTTGAGTTGTACCTCCAGAGTCTGCAACAAAACTGCTTTTTCCAATACCATTAACAGACCTCATAGAATACTCTTGAGCGTCAGCTGGATTAGCTCCAGTCGCTCTTACAAAAGCAAACCATGCGCCTTCTTTTTTTTCAAACCAATTGCTGTCTATAGTGCCTCCGCTTTGTATATCTGTAGATAGTGATGCGCTCCAAGAGCTATCGCTTTCTAAGTTAATTGTTTTAAATATTTTATTCTCTAACGCACTGTCATTAAAGACTGACGATATTTGAGAGTTGTACTGTACATTATAATAATTATTTCTAAGCGGGTTAGTGTTGTGACTATACAGTTGACCTCTTTTAAAAGAATAGAAGTAGTTGTTCATCCCAATCATCATATCGGGAAAGTAAGAATAGAACGAAGGCCAACCCTCGACTCCAGCGCTATAACTTAATGTATATTGCTTTGTGGGGTCTTCTAAAGGAGGTATAATTGGAGGGCCAAGCGGGGGACATGCTTGTGCATTGTAGACCAAATTGTTTTGACCACCCATATATCCATGATAAAAACACTCATAGCTTGTTGTCCCATAATCTCCGCTAACTACAAGGGTTACATCTCCATAAAAATACTCATAAGTGTTTCCGTCTAAAGCTTGTTTTGTTCCTCCGCTAAACTGGCCAGTGTAAGTTAAAAGGGTTGTTTTTCCTGTATTGTGAAAGGCAATAGGGTGTGTGGAAGGAACTGAAAGAAAAATAAATGTTCCTGTTGATGAACCGTAGACACCATAGTTGCCTCCAAAAACGTAAGAGTTTACTCCATTAATAGACTGAAAGGTAACTGTGTTAGATGATGCTAGGCAGTAATCAGGTATGGCTATGGGCGTAGGTGCTGGCACGGGCGCAGGTGTACCAGATGTAATTACATCATATGTAACTGCGTTAGTTATTGTTAATCCTGTAATTGTAACAGTTCCTTCTGAAAGCGGCTCATATGAGCTACCAAAACCATTGTCATCAAAAAATGGTGTAGATTGTTTAGCGTAAGCCACACTCCATGTCCCTGAAGAACCATCATCTCCAGTGATTGTTCCTGACAAAGTTCCACTCCCAATATTGGTTTGGGATGAAGTTGTCATAAATGCAGCCGTGGTTATTCCCGTTGATGGTGTATAATAGAATCTAGCTAAAGATATGTTTGATTGCGCGCCAGAGCCATTAAGAGCAAAGCCTATGGTTCTTGCTATACCACCGCTTCCTTCTGTATCATTGTAGCATCCAAACCCTGGAAGATTAGTTGTTAGTGTGGTTGGTGTAAACCCTGTTCCCATGCTCGCAGAGCTAGGGCAATCAACAAGAGCTCCTTTATTATATCCTACCGCTGGGACACCCGATATGCTTGCAGTGCCAGCTGTAAACTTCCAGCCATTCATATACTTTTATTTACTGCAAATTTACGAATTATAATTGATGTTAATTTTTTAAACCCCATGTGCTTGTTTGGTGGTGTTTGGTAAAACTTATTTCTGAAGAATTGTTAAACAAGTGCCCTGGAAGCACATTTACTACTACAGGGTTTTTTAAAACAAACTGCGAAAGAGCAATTGGCCCAACAGTTTTTCTAACTATTGTTCCAGGAATTTTTTCGTTAGGGGTATTGGGGAACTTTTTTATATCCTCAATGTGTTTTTTAACCAACTCTTTAGAAAACTTTAAAAACTGCTCCCATAAATCTTTATCGGAACCTATCATCAAGCTGTTCTGAACATACTCGTCATCACAGCTTGCTCCTATAATATAGGTTTCGTTTTTTTTTAACTGATGCAAAAAAGGAGATTTTAACTCTACATCCATGTCGGAGTACATTCCGCCATACTTATAAAGAATTAAAGCCCTTACATAGTCAAGTTTAAATATTTTATCTACACTGTTTAACAGCTTATAAAACTCATAATCATAGTTTTTTAAAAGATAATCTATTTCATTGTCATTCCATAGAATAATATTACTATAATATTTTTGCCAGCTCTTAAAACACTTATGCCACAATATAGGCCATGAAGCTTTGTTGCTAGGCGCTATAAAATTAATGGTCATGTTAGTTGGTAATGTACAAATAAGTTCCTAAAATAATTGCCTTGAAAAGCTTCTACCCTTCCATGAGGACACACGGCTGATTCATACATAATCATATCTCCAGGCTCCGCATATACTTTATGCCAATAACCTGCGTGGTCTCGTATATCTAAGGCCCAGTCATCACCAAACTCTTTATGTTGACACCCACATCTTAAATCTTTATCCACTATTATAATTGAAGAAACATGGTGCGTTTCAACTCTGTCTGTATGAGTTGTTAAAGTTGCGCCTTTTTTATATGACCTTATACCATATATAAATGATGGTCTGACATTTCTGTTGGCAAACTCTTTGTGTAGGGGTAAAAGCTCTTGATGTACCATCGACCTAATAAAAGGAATTTTTTCAAAGTCTAGCATCTCGCTTTCTCCTGTGGGAATAATAGCTTTTATACCTTGCCAATTTTCTGTAACACCCTTTTCTTTTAGCATGGTGTAACAGTCTTGTATTAACGCCCATGCCGCTGGAGGACACTTAACAACTTTGAATCCTGACTCTGTAAGCTTAGGGACTTCAGAAGGGTTGGCATATACAGGAGGTTGCTTTTGTTGGTGAAAAGCCTCTATGTCTTTAGAGGGATTCCAATCCCTTTCTCTCCACCAAGAAGTAATAATATACTTCTTGCCTTTTGTTATAGGCATGCCCTCGTGCATTGCATTGTCTTGAACTTGGCCGTCAACCATGTTCTTCCAGCTCAAAGCCTTTCCTTGCTGTGGCTTTACTATTTTGTTTTGATTTACAAAATTTGTACCACCTCCTTCAAAATCATCATTAAGATATATCATCAAAGTTTCGGTTCTGTTGCCTGAAGCCAAACAATGTTTGTTATATGCAGGCCCTGAAAAAAAGTCTTGATGAGGTCTAAAATACTGCCCCTCTTCGTAAAGCTGTCCTTGTAAGTGTTCACCTTTAACGATGTCAATACCTAAAAAATCAGCTATTTTTTTTTGAAGTTGCTGTACTTTTTCTTCTGAATGATTAAGATTGCAGGTGCTTGAGGTTCGTGTTTCAGAGTAGCTGCTTATTTCGTCACCTCCCTCTACAACTGAGGATGGCGCATGATTTTTGTCAATCATGTCAATAAAATAAGCGCACTCTTCTTTTGTTAAAAAGTTTAGAGTTTCTTTCATTAGATTAAATTTTTATAAAGATAAATATATTTCAGTTAGGAAGCTAAACATTCAGCGCAATCACCGAACTCATCATAAGAACTAAAGTTTCCTGTGTAAGATGTATAATAGTCTACCGTATAGCAAACTCCCGCGTATTTAATTACCATCCCTGTAGAAATATTGCCATCATCTACAACTCTTAAATTAGCTCCTCCTCCACTACAAAGAAATAAGTCATATGAACCTGTTGGGGCAGGTGGTGTCGGTGTTGGTGCGGTGTATGTTCCATCTATTTCAGTGGTGAAACTTGGATAATCTGGTGTAGCAGCGTTAACAAGATGAGTAAAGCCTCTTGATGTTCCAGGAGTTCCTCCTATGGTAACGCCAGTTAGCGACCCTGTGCTTGCTGAAATGCTAACTGTTGTGTTATAATTGCTATCATACTGAACCGAAGCAGGAGTGGGAGTTACTGCAATTGTTAAGGCTGGGGCAGCAGGAGCTAAGCTTGAAGAAAGCGTTGCGGCTTGTGATACCCCAATTAAATTAGGGCTTATTACCGCTGTTAACGTTCCTGTAACTGTGGCTGGAGCACCAGGAAAATATCCTGATGCGGAGGCGGGAGTTACAGAGGCAATAACGTAAGCACTAGGCACAGTAAGGCTAGTTGAAAAGCTATATTCTTCTTGTCCAATAATTCCTGAATCTTGTGTGCCATCTGCGGTTCCAGATAAACTATAAATTGATGATGGTGCTGGCGTTCCTCCGCTATCGGTAATACTAGTCGTCAATGAATAAGTAACTGTTGAGCTACCTGGAGGCGTAGGCCCTGGTGGCGTAGGCGTAGGCCCTGGGGTAGGTGGGGTAGGCGGAGTAGGCGGAGTAGGCGGAGTGGGCGGCACAGGAATAGGCGCAGAGCAAGACTGAGCCGCAAATAAAACTCCAGAAGTTTGCTGACGGACAATTGTCTGGTCAGAATACCATCCGTTTGGAGCTATATTGGTTAAGTTTTGGTCTGTAAAAACCGTAGTTGCGTTTGCAAAACTTGCACTATCGAAATAAAATGTTGCTTGTGTTGCCATAATTTAAAGGTTATTATCTTCGTTACATTGGTCGCAATTACCATAATATTTTGAAGGCACTACGGTTGCACCGCCACTAACTCCAATGTTTCTAGTTACTGTGTAACAGGCTCCATTATAAAAATATGATTCTCCTACCGCTAATGTACCCCCTATGTCAATTCTTACATCTGAAACACTGGAAAGGTTGTTACAGTTGGCTACCTCGTAATATTTAATAGTACCGTCACATTGAGTACATCCGCCATCAGCATAGTCATCAAACTCTGCCCACTCGCTAAAGCCATCACCTAAAACACTCGGTGCTGGAGAAAGCACCCTGTAACAGGACCCATTAAACCCAATAACCTGGTCAGCGAAGAGTCTACCTGCATTAACCTCTTGAAGAGCTTGTAAGCTAGCGCTGCTTCCATCACACAGCTGTAAGTCCCATGCTTCAATATTAGGATTAGGCCCAGGGTTTGTTGAGCATACACCTGTGGTGTCTATATTTGAAACTGTTCCTGCGCTTGTAAATCTAAATATTGCTTGAGAGACTCCACTTCCTGTTGAAGGATTCCTTACTCCAAAATATTTGTTTTCTCCATTAAACTCAGTCCCAGCCTGTAAGCCTGGAGTCGTGTAAAAAACAGTGCTGTTTACAAATACAGCATTTATACTTGCAGCGCTAGAGTATATTAATTGCCCAGTTAAAGGACAAGAAGAAGGGCTAGTCGGAGACCCTGAAGCCTCTATGTTCCATCCGTAAAAGATTGGTGTCGGTGGTGTGGGAGGCGTTGGTGGCGTGGGAACAGGAGAACATCCTGTACACGCATCATTAGCCGATGTTGTAGACTGACATAATACCCCAGCTGTTGGCTCCCTATAATCCCATATTAAATATAGATTTTGACCTGTGGTTGGCATGCTAAATGTAGCAAAATCTTGAGGAGGGTTGGCTTGTGACAATATTGGAACTGCGTCACTAGCGAGAGCCAAAAGTCTTGTTATGTCCGCGCCATTGTTTTGAAAGAGGGTATCACTTCTATAATATTTTAATTTATTTGCTGCATTAAAATTGTAATTGTCAAAGCTTTCTTTACGGCTTATAATAGAAACCACCGCGTTAGAGCCAGGAATTACACCGCCTCCTTCTCTTCCTGAAACCAGTGAGTATTGTGAAACTATAGGATTAGTGGTGCTCGTAGAAAACTCTACTCTTTCAGAGTGTAAGGGAGAGGTAAAGTTGCCTGAACTCCATCTATATTCGTTGGTTATAAACTTGCCTGCATCAGCATTGCTAGTCACGGCAATGTTATATATGTTTATAATTTCTGATTGTGGACACTCAACATCAACTTGAATGGTATCAGAAGTGGGTGAATCAGTGGTAATTGTTATATCTACGGTGGTTGCGGTGACAGAGTTTTTGTTAAACGTTAGCACCCCGCTTTGATATACTGTTCCTGTAGAGTAAGTTGCGCCATCATAGACAGCGGTTATTACATATCCTGTTCCGCTTAATGCACTTTCACTAACCTGTTGGTTTGAGTTTAGCTCAGTTACAACAAGGTCGCTTGATTCAGAAAGAATATCGTCAGTTCCTTCAAATGGTATTGTGTACTTTATTTCTGTCTGACCTAAAAATTCAGTGAGCTCTACGCAGTATTTGAAAGCCACATTAGGTTCTAAAGTTATCGATTTATTTATTCCACAGTTTACACACTCAGCCAATAAAGTGTCAGTAGAAAGAGTTGTTGCTAAAACATACTCATTCATATAAGGGTCATAACCCCCTAGTTTTTCTGTATCAAAAGCTTCTATGAATAAATCTCTAAACCAACCCCTCATTCCATATTGAGATACAATCTCCAGCTGTTCGTTTTGAGCGCTTGAGCCTATGAGGTTTAACACTACTCCCCTTTTAGCATCAGTAAAATATTTGTTCTTACCCCAAGCAGCAAAACTTTCTGGGTTTTTACTTATACCATACTCCTCTATTCTGGTTATCTGAGTTCCCAGCACCTCTGGCACAGACGTAAGCGCTCCTCCACCAGAAGCATCGCTAAGAAGGTTTTTGCCTGCTAAAACATAAGATATTTTATCTTCTTGTAAAACTAAAACATCTGACTTTCTAGAATGTAGCTTTTGAATAGAACCAAAGATTTCTTCTAAACTTTTAAAGTTTGCTAAGCCTAAATTAAATTCATTTAGTTTGTTTACGTTTGTTTCGTCATTATATACACCACTATAAGTAATGTCAGCTGTTCTGTGAGCTTCTTTGTATTCTTGAGTAGATGTAGAGGTTGTTCTTTCTCCATAGTTTAAAGTTTTTCCTACTATAGAGTCTAAAATCTTATAACTTTCAACTCCATTTCCAAACGCATATACATTGGCAAATTCTGTATCTACAATCGCAGAGACAGTATCTGTTTGGTTTTGAATATTGCCTTGATGGTGTCCATCCTCGTCTATAGGAAAAGATAGATGGTTTTCATACCAAATATTTGGAGCAGCGTCTTGAGGAATTGTTTCAAAAGTTACAACTGATTCTGCTCTGTAAACTTGTATTTCTGCTGTTACACTAGACCTTCTTTTGTCTCGAGAAGCAACTCCACCGCACCTTTGAGTCCCTGTTATTAAAAGATATAATCTATTTTGATTTGTTCCAGATGAAGATGTATCTCTGTAAAATCTGTAATAGTTTGTGTTAACTCCTGTTGAAATGTCTTGAGTGCCAGATTGAGAATCTAAATTAGGCGCAGAGGCTTGAGCTAAATAAGGCTCGGCCGTGTTTACAATAGGAGCTCCATCTCCCCCCACTTCTGTAATCGCATCGTTAAATACGGTGGCCACATTATCTCCATAAAACCAATCTGACATATTATTGTAATTTGCCGAAGCTACCAGATTTACATCTATCTGGTTTATTCTTCTTTCACAAGCGCCATTCCCTTTTCCAGGCCCTAATCTTTCTTGTCTTATATTAATGGTAATTCTAGTTCCAGCAGGCACATCATAGTCTATGTATTGCCCTGCATTAGCAGGGTCTTCAACGTTCATAGGATAAGCCAATATTGGGTAAGCCCCGCTTGCATTTCTAGCGGTATATTCTGTGCCTGGAGCAACAATTGAATTGTCTGTTTTTTTTGTAGAAAAATTACTGGGGTTTAGTTTCATGTAAGTCCCCGCAATAGCTTTTACCTCATTGCCTCCATCATCTACTAAATCAGGCAGAAAATCTAAAGCTTGAGCTGCTTTTTCTAAAACAGATGTTTCTACACATCTTAATACTGGCCCTTGGCTGTCTGACTTTACAATAAGCCTATCTCCCTCTTGTATTTTATTTGCACTTTCTCCTTCTAATAAAAACCAAACAAAGTTAGTACCTGTTTGTTTGTAGTATATATTAGAATAAATAGTGTCATAAGTGTCTTCAGAGGGCTTTATTACAAACTTATACCTTGTAGCCCAACTAGGAGCTAATTGCTGTATGGGTATTGTAGCCTGTATTTTATTTTGATTGATTGAGTTTGCACAAGGAACTTGTACTGTGTTGCTTGGGCTAACCAAGGCTGTAGATGACCGACCATACTCATCCATGTATACCATGCCGATTTCATACCCCCTGTTACTGTGTAAACTTAAAGTGTTGTTTGTCCCTTGATACTCTCCAGAACTAAAACTAATATTGTAATATTCATAAGCAGTGTTAGAGCCATCAACATACTTCATAGCTATCATAACAAGCCCTATGGTGTTATTCGCTGGTTCTGCAATAATTGCAATAGGCTCTCCGTCTGCGGTAATGCCACTAGCTGTTTTTGTGTATGTTCCCAAAGTAGATGGAAGGGCACAGTTTAGTTGGTCTGTTAATGTTGTACCATTACAAGCATTAGGAACGGTTTGTATATTTGTAGCTGTTCCTACTTTTTCAATAAAATCTGTGCTGGTAGCTAAAGCATATACATTAGGAAAAGATTGAGGTAAAATATATTCAAAAATTATTTCTACTTGACCAGTCTCAGCCCCAGGAGTATTGCCTGAAAAAGCTTCATGCTCTACTCTAAAATCTACTGAAATAACCGCACCTTTTACCAAGTTTATTCCAGATAAATCTAAATATATAACTGGGTTTACAACCGCTAGAGTTGAATCAATTGTGTATGTATGTGGGCCAGTTGGAGTGTCAATGCTTTCTACGTCTATTACCTCTGAATTTAAATTAGCAATGTATTCTAATTTAATAGGG